>Ga0134122_10000158_pt1 | contig 40112 bp, 41 predicted proteins | sample KB302_FD_96461 | JGI IMG/M metagenome (GOLD analysis project Ga0134122, IMG submission 96461) | Terrestrial soil microbial communities without Nitrogen fertilizer from Kellogg Biological Station, Michigan, USA - KB3-0-2 | ecosystem: Environmental > Terrestrial > Soil > Unclassified ... | reverse complement strand
TGCATATGCGCAAATCCTCGCTTTATCAAGGTCGTTCCGGACGAAATTACCTTTGTGTCAACCGTTGAAATCTTAACTCCAGCTGACAGCGGGTGTGCGCCTACTTGAGATATTGTCATCTAATATTTTTTCTATTTTGCATTATTTAGGTATTAGTTTTCTCAGAAAATAGCAACACCAAAAAGATGTTTTCCCTTCTGTTATTCCTTTAAGAGTCATTTGTGTCTCAATTAAAGAACGCAGTGCAAAGAGAATAGAACTAAATAGACATTATTGGTTAATAATGTTAAATTATGTTAGAGCCCCTGGACAAAGCTATTCTTACAGCCATCTATGTTTCTGCACTTGAACCGGAAATTCTGCCAGTAGAATATTTAAAAGTACGAATACCAATTTCAGAAGATCAGTTCAACGCAAAAATTAAGGAAATGATAAAAAATGGGTTTGTGGAAAATTCTGAACCTCTCAGATTAACTTTTCTTGGAAGAGGGCTACTAAAAATTGTATTAATCGGGGGTGTGTTTGACATAGTACACCCTGGTCATATTCATACTTTAAAGGATGCAAAAAAACAAGGTGACGTCTTGGTAGTTGTCGTAGCCAGAAGTTCTACAGCACTCAAAATTAACAAGCAGCGAAAAATATATCATGCTGAAAGCCTCAGGAGGGAGCTGGTTTCATCAATTAGATATGTAGATTATGCAATAATAGGCAGAGAGGGAACGCTGTATGACACAGTCGAATTTGTGAAACCAGACATTATCGCCCTAGGATACGATCAAATACATACCGAGAAGGAAATAGCCGTGAATTGCGCGAAAAGGGGAATAAATACCCAGATAATTCGCTTGAATACGCCAATCCCGGGTTCGAAGAGCACACAAATCAAGGAAGAATTGGGTCAATCAATTTATGATATATGATTCGGCCCTATTTTTTGGTGTCTGGAGAGTAATCTTGACATTATCTCCATTCTTTAGTTGAAGAGCATGTTTGATATTAACTGGAGCGATAAGTTCCAACATATTCTTGTCATGATGTGTTCGTTCGAGTAACAATAGGTCTGACCGAATATTATCATTACCGTTTATCATTGCACGGTAACATTTGACCCAACCATAAGTTCGTTTAGAATCACTGAATCCTACGATGAATTGATAACGGAAGCTGTCGATTTTTTCTCTGTTTTCCAGTGAGAGACGATCAACTAATTTGATATTTAGTGTTCCTGGATAGGGAATGTACCCAATCTTTTTTTCAAACTGTTTCTTATAGCCTTCAAGACTCATATAGTACTTGCCCTCGCCCATCCCAGAGACCAGAGTTCCATTGAAGTGAATCCTCATTGGAGATGGGTTTAGCGCCATGTTAAGAAACTCTGACATTTTTTTGACTGACAAAAGACCTTCTTCTGTTACCTTGATCATATATCCATGTCCTTTCTTAACTCGTTCCACGTATTTCATTTCTTGCAAGTCCAAAATAATCTTTGAAGCTGCTTGCTGTGACTTGTTGATCTCTATTCCGATATCTGTGCTGGTAAAATCAATAAAATTATCTTTTGCTCCTTTGAGTAATAATTTTGCTAGTGTTATAATATATTCAGACTTTAATTCTTGCATCGTTCTCTAGTTGCCAATACCTATCTGATCAAAGGTTCTGACCGTAATTTCTGGTGATTTCTTTAACTCGGCCATTCTATGCCCTACGACATATTCAATTCCTGCTCGATACGCAGCATCAATTAGTCGTTGAGTGATAATACCATCCATTACTAGAAATCTAGCACCTTCAAGTGAATCCAGTCTCTTTATTATCTCCGAAACCGGTACCTTCAACAATACCTGCATTGAATTATCTAATATCATAGCTTCCAGAGTTTCATTGATTTGTGGGTATACTTCTTTGACTGCTGATGTTATCTGAGGGTCATCTTTTACGGTCTCGCCATTATTAGCATTAGAATGAGAAACCTCCTGATATACTGAAGTCGAATTATTATTTCCATAGGTCTTTGGCTTTCTTGTACTTTTTTGTTGTTGAACTGGGGCCTCAGGTTGTTCACTTCCCGTTTCAGCCACGTCCTTCAGTATCTCGGATATTTCAAGGGGCGTGCATTCTTCGACTTCTTTACCTGTAGGTGCTCTTAGAACTTTGTCAATTTTAACGAGTCCTTGCAGTTCCTTTAAAATCAAATCTGCTGCCCTGTCACCGTCAAGAAATGCAATGACCTTCTTCCCGGAGGTTAGATTAGTAATTGTTTCATCAATTTTGGCACCTTCAATTGCTATAGAGTTATCAAAACCTGCACGCAATAAATTAATCACATCGGCTCTTCCTTCAACCAAAATAATATACGGAGATTCGAACACACCAGTACCACATGCAAGCTGAGCTTTTCCAAAGCTAGTTAGTTTTCCTGGTTTGCTTGCATCATATACATCGCGCAACATTTCTTCCCCTTCGCTTATTGTCTTGGTTGCCCACTCTTGGATTATTTTTTTCGCTCTATCCACAATAACTTTTTTCTTAATAGCTCTAATGTCATCTATTCCGACCAGCAGAAACTTACCCTGAAATGGCCCTACTTTGTCTATACTTTCGATAGCTGCAGATATCAATGCAGCTGTAGATATATCAGTACTCATTGGGAGCAAAGCGTCGCCTTTGGTTGTGTTTGATTTAGTATCAACATTTACTTCTATTCTTCCAACCTTTGAAACCTTCTGCAGCTCGTTCAGATTCATCTCCGGGCCTAGTAATCCCTCCGTCTGGCCGAATATTGCGCCAATAATGTCGGCCTTCTCTACTATCCCATCAACTTCAAATTTAAGTTTAACATGATATTTTACTATACCAGTATTAGGCATTTTTCAAATCCTCTTATTTGTAAATACGATGGTAAGGTTATTTTGCTTGAATATAAGTGCTTTGACATATTATCCAATAAATTTTGATATGATATTTTTTCTAAAATAACATTTGAGGTTTTTGGAATTATTTCAAAGTTGAAGTATTTCCGAAAAAGCTATAAAATTAGGCCACAATTTAAAACTTCGAGCAATTCACTGGAATCAAATCTAAGTAGGAGCCTCTGATATAACATAAATTCAAAATTTTAGAAATAACACAAGAAAAGATTAATTATCCGAACTTGAGTTCACGTACTAAACAATGTCTGATTGGGACCTAATAACTCCAGGGATAGGACTTACTAGTATCGGTATAGTCGGAGTCGGAATTTCACTGTCAGGAATTGCGCACACATTTATCGAAGGAATGCATGCTGTCAGCCTACTCACCATGTTCATTGGCTTAATATTTCTAGCAGCGGGAATTTTCAAAGATGGATTCCCAACTTCCGGAAAAGCGAAATCTGCAACTTTCATAACATTAGGTTTTCTAGTTACATTTGGTTTTGCGGCAGCTATTACGATTGGCACCAGAATTCCAAGTATCTTTCCTTATATTGGATTAATGCTCATAATCTCAATACCTGCGACAGTACTTGCCGTTGCCTCATATAAGAGGACACCTTACTTTAAGGCGATTGCAGTAATATTCGTAAGTGCCGCAATTGTAGGTGCTGCCACATTCTATGTATTCGGTTTAGTCACGCCAAAAGCTCAACAAGAGAATATTGGCGGAATCGAAGCAAGCAAGAATGAAAGTGCGCCGGTTAGAAATATAACAAATCCAGTGAAAACCACTATTCTTCCCGGTGCGTCAGCCGAGGGAAATCCTGCTTTTGATCCTCTTAATGTAAAAGTACCGAAAGATGGCGGAATAGAATGGACCAATAAGGATAATGTTCCACATACTATAACAAGTTTAGCAGATGATGGTAAAACCTTCGATTCAAAAATTATTAACTCGAATGCCACATTCATTCTTGATGCAATGACCCTCAAAGAATCGCAATACGATTATTTCTGCACTTTGCACCCGTATATGAAGGGTAAAATAACAGTAGGTTAAATTATTAAGATCTTGTGTATAGTAACAATATGATATTTATTGAGTAAATCATATAATAGAATGCGTTTGTTATTGGCTCACCATATATTTGCGAGCAAAATTAAGTGAGAAATGTCTGAAATAATATTATCCATTACAGAAAAGAAAGTAGATTCTTTAATTCGTCTAACTAACGAGGAATTACCAAATGAATGTTGTTGTCTTCTATTGGGACACATATTGGATAACAATGAATATTGCGTAGAACAAGTGAAAAAAATGGAGAACAAGGCGCACTCTAAATATTCATTTCAAATGGATCCAGATGAATTGAAGGAAGTATATCAATGGGCATCCAATAACTCCCTAGATATCGTTGGAGTATTTCATTCACATATGGATGGATCTGTACCTTCGTCGACGGACTTGATTTTTATGAAATTGAATCCAGTAATATGGCTAATATACGAAGTTTCTGGTTCGCGAACGCGAGCTTTTACCTTAGAACAAGATATACTTAAAGAGGTAACAGTCAAGATATTTAGGGAGTAAGCCTGTCAGTGTCCCTTGGATAGAGAACAACTTCCCTGATGTTCGATGTATTAGTAAGGATCATCATGAGCCTATCAAAACCTAGGCCGCAGCCGGAGTGAGGAGGCATTCCCCATTCAAATGTTTTTAAGTGGTCAGAAAAACTTTTTGGGTTCAGTCCTTTTTCAAGTAATTTATTTTTTAATTTTTCAGAACTGTGTTCTCTTGTACCTCCCGAAACTATTTCCAAATATCCATATTGCAAATCAAAGGATTTCGAAAGTTCAGGTTTATTGTCTTGTTCTAATATATAAAATGGCTTAAGTTTTGTTGGCCAATCAGTTATGAAATAAAATTTTGGGTAAATCTCACCCAGTTTTTTAAGGGCAGGATCAGAAAGGTCATCGCCAAATTCCAATTTTTCTCCTAAACCTTGTAAATCATCCAAACATTTTTGATAAGTAATCCTAGGAATCGTATTAACCATAATCGAAGACTCATTTTCAAAGTATTTCATTTCCTCGGGGTTATGGACAAATAGATCGTTTATTGTCGCAATAATTAATTCTTGCATTATGTCCATAATATCGACATAATCCAAGAATGCAGCTTCTAAATCCACGCTTATAAATTCTGAAAGATGTCTTACGGTATGTGAGGGTTCAGCCCTAAAATATGGCGATATTTCAAATATTCGTTCTAGTCCCAAAGTAAGTTGTTCCTTGTACAGCTGAGGACTTTGTGCCAAGTATGCTTTCTTTGAAAAATACTCAAAATCAAAAAGATCCGCACCGCCCTCAGTAGCACTTCCTATTATCTTGGGTGTATTGACTTCAATGAACATTTTTGAATAAAGAAATTTGCGGATAAATGAGAGGACATGTGATCGGATTCTGAAAATATTTGAAATCCTAAAATTCCTCAAATCAAGGGCCCTGCAGTCCAGTCTATTATCCATTAGTGATTTTACTCTTCCCGTTGGATCGATAGGTAGTGGATTTGCAGCTTTCGATAAGATGCTTATTTTTTCTATCTTAACTTCTACTTTGAAATTTTGCGCCCTGGTCTCTTGTATGGTTCCCTTTGTAAGCATGACACTTTGTCTTGGGACTTCCCTTAACTCAGATAATATACCTCCAACAACTACTCCCTGAAAATTTCCAGTCATATCCCTAATAGTAACAAAACCGATTTTTCCCATATCTCTAAAATCTTCAAGCCAGCCAATTAGACTTACATTTTTTCCAATGTGGTCCTTGTTTAGTGTTGATGCAAATATTCTGTCCTTGACGTCGTCGTATAGCATGGTATCACTTTCCTGCGATCTCTACGACAAGTTCTATTTTTCTTACCGCATTTACAATTCTTTTTATCTTCTCTATTATGCTAATGGATTTTTCATAATCTTTACTCTCTATGGTAACCTGTGTTACTTGATTTCCATCGGGAAGCCAGATCATATTGGTTTTCAAGATATGTATTGGAAAGAAAAGATTTTCTAGAAACCTTCTTATCGAACTATTTCCTTCGACAAACCATACTTTTCCTTTAAATTCTTCTTCGATAGAACTTACAAGTTTATCATTTGAGGTTATGTAACTTACATTCGAGTCCTTCAAGATTAGTACATAATCTTCATCTATTTTTTGAGATCCAATTAAGTTCAGTTTATCAATATCTTGGTTCTTATGTGAAAGTTTGATAAGTTTGATGGAGCATTCTACATCAACATCAGATAACTCCCCATTTTTCAATCGACTTTCACATTTTGGGCATAAAACACCCGTCTTGGCATCAAATGTGCAAATGGGTACTTTCAAATTTCGACAATTTGTCTAATATTTTGACCATATATATGTCCACTACCCTTATCACGTGCAATTGTGTAGATAAAATAGATACTTATACAGTTAAGATCGATAGGGAATTATTTGGACTTTGCCCTTTCAGTAAAAGGTTTAAGAGTATACTATTTTTCACAATTTGGTACTGTAAAGGCTGTTGAAGATGTTTCATTCGGTGTTGAAAAAAATGAATCAATAGGAATCGTTGGTGAGTCCGGATGTGGGAAGAGTACGCTTGGAACAGCTCTTTTGAGATCGGTTCCCTATCCAGGTAGAATTGTTAGTGGTCAAATTATGCTTGCTGAACAGGACATTACAAGTATGTCAGATGAGGAATTTGACAATAAAGTGAGATGGAAGAAAATATCAATGATTTTTCAGGGAGCACTTAACTCTTTAGATCCAGTCTTTACAATAGGATCACAAATGAAAGAAATTCTAAAGCAACATGGTTATTCAGGTGACCAAACTGAAACGATCCAAAATTCTTTGAATAGTGTTCTATTAGATGAAGGTGTTATGAAAAAATATCCACATGAATTGAGTGGTGGCATGAAACAAAGAGTTTCGATTGCGATGGCTTTGTTACTGAAGCCGGAGATATTGATTGCGGATGAACCTACTACTTCTCTTGACGTCATGGTTCAGTCCCAAATTATCAATTTGTTAAAAAGATTAAAAACAGATCGAAATATGTCTATTGTATTCATATCTCATGATCTTGGTGTTATCTCAGAAGTCTCAGAAATTATTGCAATAATGTACAGAGGTCAAATAGTGGAATTGGGAAAAGCACATGAAGTATACAAGAAACCAAAACACCCGTATACTGAAAAACTTGTTTCATCAATTCCAAGTATAAATAATAGAGAGAATAAATTACAAAATTCTAACGAAAAACCTAAAGATAGTATTGAAACTGAAACAGGATGCAAATTCTATGACGCGTGCCCTTATGCAAAAGAGATCTGTCGAAAGGATCCTCCCGTGATAAATTACAGGGATGGATTTGTTCGGTGCTGGTTATTTGAATAGGTCGTTGCGTGAATCTGATACTTCGTTACTTATTTTGATTTGCACTTTGTTACCTGAAGTTTCATGCTAAAACAAATCATAAGAATTTTAAACTACACTTATTTAATAGTCTACGGAATATGAAAATCACACTCTCAGCTATAAAGGCTGATATCGGAGCCATAGGCGGCCATACTAAACCCAGTGACGAGTTAATTGAAGCGGTTAAAAAAGTAGTAAAGGAGAACTCGAAATTATTATTGGATTATTACATTGGTTATACTGGAGATGATATACACATTATTATGACACATACCAAAGGAACCGATAATAAAGAAATTCATAAAATGGCATGGGATGCATTCACTGAAGGTACGAAAATTGCTAAAGAACAGGGATTGTATGGTGCAGGACAAGACTTGCTAAAAGATGCATTTTCTGGAAATGTTAGAGGTATGGGTCCAGGAGTTGCTGAGCTGGACATAGAAGAGAGACCTAGCGAAGTCTTTTGCGTGTTTGCAGCAGATAAAACAGAACCAGGTGCTTTTAATTTTCCATTATGGAGAATGTTTGTGGATGCAAGAAGCAGTACCGGATTATTGATAAACGAAAAATTGGCCGAAGGTGTTAAGTTTAGAATTATGGATGTTATGACAGGAAAAATTGCAGGACTGAAATTGTGGCAAGATAAGCCAGAACTAGAAGCAGCCATGATGTATCCCGGTCGATATGTTGTGCACTCAATTCTTACATCTGATGGTGAGCAGATTGTTTCTGCATCAACTGACAGATTACATAATATTGCTGGAACTTATGTGGGTAAAGACGATCCAATTGCAATAGTAAGGACTCAAAAAAACTTTCCTGCCACAGAAGAAGCGGGCAGTGCGTTCAATGACCCTCATTACGTTGCGGGGAACACAAGAGGAAGTCATCATATGCCATTGATGCCGGTAAAGCTCAATTCTGCAGCAAGTTTAAACTATGCTATTCCGATAGTGTCATGCCTGGTATTCAGTATGCATAATGGACTTTTGACAGGACCTCATGATGGTTTTGGTACAGTTGATTGGGACCTTCAGAGACTTTGGGCTTCAGAGAGGGCAATGATTATGCGAAATCAAGGATTTATTCATCCAGCTACGCTGGTACCAGATGAACTTGAATATAACAAGGGTTACGAAGCTAGGATAGCAAAACTGAATAGCAAGTTTGAAGACCTCGGCTAAATTTTGTTATGATATTTTTTGACAAGCCATTAATAATAAATCTCAAAAATTATAATGAGATTTCTGGAGATAATTCACTAAAAATAGTGGAAGAGGCGAAGAGAGTTTACTTATTGAATCACAAAAATATCATTATTGCTCCTCCTCCTTCAAGTTTATTTGCATTGTCCAAGCAGGGTGTGCCCATTGTGAGTCAGCATGTAGACGATTCAGTTATCGGAGCAACTACCGGATTTATCATACCTGAATTATTGAAGTCTTATGGTGCTATTGGTTCTATTATTAACCATAGTGAACATAAAATTGACCATTCACAAATCAAAAATCTAATTAAACGATTACGTGATCTGGATATGCTTTCAATTGTATGTGCTGACGACATGGACGAAGTCGAAGCAATTGCTCGATTTTCTCCAGATTACCTTGCGATAGAACCGCCAGAGCTAATCGGGAAGGGAATAGCAGTATCCAAAGCAAATCCATCAATCATAAGAGATTCTGTCGGATTGGTAAAGCAGATATCTTCTAAGGTGAGAGTCCTTTGCGGAGCCGGTATCGTCGACAAGAATGATATAGAAAAAGCCCTAGAACTTGGCTCTGAGGGTATTTTAATTTCTAGCGGCGTAGTAAAAGCCTCTTCTTGGTATAATAAAATTTTAGAATTATCTTCAGTTTTAAAATAAATTTAGGATATAAAGGTCGGAGGAAATGTTCCTTTATACGCCTATTTCCTTTGCTATTTTTACTATTTTCTTGCCGTCTGTAGTTAATCTGTTGAAGACTTTGTTTTTAACAGTCTTTCGATCAACTAATCCACGTTTTTGTGCCTTAAGCAGTAATTTGTGTCCATAACCATAGGCACCCAACTTTGTCAATAGTTCTCTAGTTGGATATTCTCTTCCAGAACCAATGGTCTTTAGCAACTTTACCAATGCCTTTTCCTCAACAAGGATTTTTAACAGTCTTGTATCTTTCATCGCATACTAACTTGTATAACTAATTATATAATTGTTACACTTTACTAGATAAAAATATCGTACCTGGTACTTTTGAGCGTTGATCAAGACAGGTTTCAAAAGAGTTTAGGATTTTTTGTGTCACTATGTTATAAACGTTCTATTTAATCATACGTTTATATTGTGGGTAAAGTAATTTCGAAAAAAATCTACCAATTAATCTGTTTAAATCACAAAAACAGTAATATACTAGTGTCCAAAAAAAAATTATCATATCCAAAAAATAGTAATGAAAGAACGTACCCTAGATGAGCATCGTACAAATTTGGGTAAAAACACCGACTCTACTTTTACTGGAATTTAGAAGACTAATACATTGTCGCCTGCATACATATAGGCTAAGGAATCTAAATAATCGACCTGCCTGAAATTTAGTAGACATCTACAAAATTGACAAGAATAATTGAGTCTTCTTACTGAACTAAACATTTATAGATTCTTATTTAAGAAACAAAAATAGGAATTTTCCTCGGTTTTCTTTTATATTCATCAATTTTTAATGGTTTTTCTAATTATATCTTTATTATTCATATATTTTCTGATTTCTAGAAAAACTATTGATAATAAAAGAATTGGCATAATCTAAAGTTAGAGATGGCTCTAGAAGATAGCAAGCAAATTCAAAATACAGGATCGCCTGATATTAATGCAACTAACAGGATAAAGTGCAATCAGTGTCAAAATTACTCTTTAGTTTTGGATGTACTCTCAAGTGAGTATGTATGTAGTTCTTGCGGGTGTGTTTCTACTGAAAAAATTTACAATAATGAGATACCATATTTTGAAAAAGGAGAATATAAAGATAAATCTAGACTAGGTATGCCAGAATCACTAACTATAAGTCACAAAGGACTCTCTACCTTAATTGGACTGAATGATACCGACGGTAGAGGCAAAATGTTGGATCCGGCGCAAAAAGAAACGATACAAAGATTAAGAACATGGAATAACAGATCCCAGCTTAATGATTCGATTTCAAGGAACTTGGATAAAGCTTTGAAATATCTCAATAATTTCGGTGATAAACTTTATCTTAGTCCGGCAGTTATGGAAAATGCAGCATACATTTATCGAAAAGCTGCTATTAAAAAGCTGGCAAAGGGAAGATCTACAGTATCTCTTGTTGCAGCCTCGATTTATGCAGCATGCAGAGAGATATCAATACCAAAAACAATATCAGACATATCTACTGTATGCAATATCCCAAGTAAAGAAATAATGTCTCATTATAAATTAATCCTCAAAGAATTATCGTTAAAGATTCCAGTAATTCAAGGTATCGATTATGTAACGCTAATATCAAATAGATTAAGATTGGCTGAAAAAACGAAGAGGGAGGCGTTACGAATTTTTTCATTGGTACAACACAGTAGAATTTCAATCGGAAAAAACCCGCGTGCATTCGCCGGAGCTATAATATACATTGCGTCACAGGAATGTAATGAATTCCTGCGACAAGTTGAAGTATGCCAGGTTGCGGACATTTCTACAGTTTCTTTGAGGAAAAGATGTAAGGAGATAAAATTTATCCTTGACAGTCAACAATAGAATATGTCAGGAGCCAATTTTTTTCTTAAAATTATCTTGATTATTTAAGCAAAGAATTATTTATCGGATAACATTCTGAAGTCAAAACAAAAGTGTTATAATATCTATCAACTGGAATTAATAATTAGTCATGGTACCTGAAAGGTGCTCTATATCGGTCAAAGGGAGAGCATGTTTACTCCCGCCCACTCTTATCGTATCTATATCATCTGGAGATGAAGAGTATATGATTGGCTTAGTTTGTAGTGACCATCTTATGCTTATGAAGACGAAGGCACTTTCAATGCAGACATCTGGAAAATTAGGCATGGGAAAAATAAAATTTCAAAAAATAAAGCCTGTGATGACAGATTGTGTTCTTAATCAAAATAGTAAGGACCGCAACGGTAATTGTATACAAGAATAGTAATCGCGTGGTTTTCTAAGGCAAAAAGTAATTAAACATTTATCAAATTAATTTTATGGAACAAGAATTGAATCCAATAGTACAATAAAGGGTTATTCTAATTTTTGTAGTCGAATCTTGACATTTATGTTTCTATTTAATAGTTTCACTCCAGTTATATGGTATACCTTCAGTTAATGGGCAATGAAAAATAGAAGCAAGTACGGAGTCATCGCAGCTATATTGAGATCTGCAATGAGAGAAGAGACACGAACGAAAATAATGTACAAAGCAATGCTAAGTAACGACCAATGTAGGAACTATATAGATTCCCTTTTGAATTTCGGGCTTATAATGGAACATGATAATGGAGCAAAGATGGTATACAAGGTAACTAATAAAGGAACTACATTTCTAAATTATTACGAACAAATGATGCATTTGTTACCAATGACATTAGAAGAGAGTATTGAGGAAGAGCCATACAATATGAAATTACAAAACATGATTTAATTGGATGTGTGGAACTGAACTTACAATATTTATCCCGAATAAAGCAGAAGATGGAACTGAACACTTTAGGAAAACAGTTCCTCGCTTTAATATGAATCTTAAATAAATGTCAGACTCTGCAAAATATTTTTCTAAATTTTCATTTGAATTTTGAATTAGGATTGATAGTTCAAATTTCTTTCTAACAAATTCGCAAAACTCTTCAATATCAGTTTGAGTTGAAATGATATTATCCAAGGACTTTGTTTGGATTAAGGTGATTAATTTTTCATTTTCTGGAAATCCTGAGATTAATTTAGAGAGATATTTATAATAATTATCCTTTTGTTTTATTTCATTTTGAGGATATTTATCACTTGTTGCGTGTTTTTCAATCTCAATTAATTTGCTGTTGTTTTGAATATTGAACTTGTACTTCTGCGTGATTTCATTTTTCAAAGTGGTATCCAAAAGTAAACTGTAATGTCTCCTAAAACAATTATTTAACAAATCATTTACAAATAACAGTATTATGTCGTTTGATAATATGCCATCTTTCTCTACAGTTATCAATCCGTTGTGAGGTAAAGTAGCGCCAATGTGATTGTCAAGATCTTGATATCCTGTCTGTAAGACGTGCTTAGGAAGGTTTACCATATTTGGGATCTTATCTTTCGTATTGATGCACCCAAATTCTCTAGGATCATAACTACCAAAACATTGCACATACCTGTCTTTTAGAGTAAAATAATAGATGGACCTTTTTATTGGAACACCTCTTAATTTTTTAAGAAATAAATTCCTGATTCGTGTTTCATCCACAAATTCATAATTTAATTCCAAAACTCCGTCTACAACAGATTCCAGACTAGATTCTGTTGAATCCTCACTTGTAAAAATCAATTTTGCTTTAGCTCTCTCTCTCCAGGTCTGGAGCACTCTTTCATTGTTTAACCGTGCTTCTCGGTCCATTAATGAAGCAACAGAATCCCAGCTGTCAATTATTATTATAGGATTTTTTACATCCATCAATTGGTTGGTTACCCTTTCAAATAGTGATTCAGGTTCGTCCAGACGAGCATCTTCAAATGATGAAATATTTTGACCAATTTCCTCATTGTCAGCATTCTTATTCGATTGTTTAGTGAATTTTCGTAACCACGGATAGTATTCAAACAATTGTTTTGGTGATGACCTAGTAGAAATATAGAAAAAATTGTTTCTTGCCTTCAGTGAACGCAGAATACTTAGAGAAAGTGTTGTCTTTCCTGTCCCCGATCGGCCCTTGATGAGTAAGGAGTAGGTGTCGTTCCTCACAAATTCTCCAAGTTCGGGCGGTATATCTAAAAAATTATTATTGGTTCTGTTAACTATACTAGCCATGGCTGTTCTTCATCGATTTGACATTACTGTCACTTATAGATATTTAATAAATCTCCTAGAATGTTATTCATAATTCATACACAATCGCGACAAACTCCCTCATGTATCAAGAACACTGATTTCAGAGACTACTATACCCTATTTTATCATATTTTGGGTATTTATTGTCTTGAACGTACGGGTGGCTATACCAAAGGAACTCTAAAATCAAAGTAATGCTTGACTACAATACTTTAAAATAAAGTATACGAGTGATTTTTGACCATGGTTATTATTGAGCCTGAAAATAATTTTTCATCTTTGAAAACACAACTTTTGGTAAATTATGTATTTACTAATGACGTCTCATCTTTATCAATTTCAAAAGTTACGCCAGATTTTGATCCTATTATCAGAGAAATTATACAATCTGGTGAATTCGTTGCTAAGGATGGAACGATGTGCATTATTCATAACAAGGCAGGTTCTGATATCAAGCGTGTTTTACTATTAGGCATGGGAAAGAGAGAGAATTTGGACACTGATAAGATTAGAAATTTGACTGGTAAAGTGGTCAACAAAGCAAAAGAATTAGCGATAAGCGAGTTTGTATTGGATCCTTTTGAAGACATGGATGAAGATCATCTATCTAGTATAGTGGAGGGAATCAAATTATCTGACTATTCGTTTACTAACTATAAGAAAGATGAAGAAAAATTTGAGCTGAATCAAGTTAGGATCCTTGTTCGTGGAGACTTGACCAACAATCAGAAAGTTATTAAACGTTCTTCGATTCTATCGGACGCCGTAATCCTTACGCGAAATATTAGCAATTTACCGCCCAATGATTGTTCTCCAAAAGACTTGGCAAAATTCGCAGAGAAGTTATCGGCAAACAAGAAGACGAAAGTGAGAGTCATTGAGGAACATGAATTAGAAGCAAATGGATTTGGAGGGATTTTGGCTGTAGGTAAAGGAAGTACGAATTCTCCCAAACTAATAGTAATAGAGTACTCTGGTTCATCAAATGACGACAAGCCAATAGTGATCGTTGGAAAAGCTGTGACATTTGATACTGGGGGGATTTCTATAAAACCCTCTGATAAAATGGAGGAAATGAAATTTGACAAATGTGGTGGTTGCAATGTTATAGGGATTATGAAAGCTGTGTCTGATCTAGATTTAGATAAGAATGTAATTGGATTAATTCCTGCTGTTGAGAACATGCCATCTGGAAGCTCTTATAGACCAGGCGATATCATTAAGATGTATAACTCAAAAACCGTAGAAGTATTGAACACTGATGCGGAAGGAAGAATAATCCTAGGTGATGCTCTCGCATTTGCAGTAAAGACTTTTTCGCCTAGAGTCATCATAGATATGGCGACTTTGACAGGAGCTGCTATTATTGCTCTTGGCTCAAATGTTGCCGCACTCGTAGGTAATAACACCGAATTGGTAACTAAAATTCTTGAATACTCAAACAAAACAGGTGAAAAAATTTGGCAATTGCCTCTTTTTGAGGATCACAAAGAACAATTGAAGAGTTCAAATGCAGATATAAAAAATATTGGAGGTCGAGCTGCAGGAGCCATTACTGCTGCGGCATTCTTGTCACATTTTGTTGATGACACCCCTTGGGCACACTTGGACATTGCAGGAACCGCTTGGAATCAAGAGGGCACTAGGGAAAAAACGTATAATCCTAAAGGAGCTACTGGTTTTGGGATCAGAACTATTGTCAAATACATTGCAAGCAACAACGTGCATTAAATTTTTGCTGCCTCACAGCCGCTTACCTAACAATGTTGGTTTAATTGCCGATACTTCAAATTAAAGAAATAATGGATTTGCTAGGTCTCGATGAGATAAAGTGCAGAATAGGTAAATTTGATTCTGATATACCTGCAATATACAAGTCATACTACGAAAAATGGTTAGCAAATAGAGATGGTTTTATTCTAATGCTTTCTGGAAGTATTGATTTTATTGGTTCTGAAGATGTCGTAAGGATGGGACCTTTCCACAACATTTATTGTCTTGTACAAAATCAGCATTTAGCTGAAAATGACCTTAATCACCAAAATCTTTTGAATTGTAAACTCTGGTACCATATAGCACATGGGATAGTAAAACAGGCAGGGTGGAGCGGAAGCATCTTGGCTGAAAGGTTGACAAAAGATGAACGCATTAGCAAATTCTTGTTTCAAAATTTAATGTCTGAGGTTACAAGAACTATTTCAGTTCGCGTCGTCAACCTTGCCTGTCTAATTGAATGTAGAATATGGCACCCAAGGGAATTTGTCTTTCTCTACGAAATTTTAGACGGTATTGCCCTGAATATTCAAGATTTACTTGGGGATGTTCATTTAGGAGAAAAAATCAATCGATAAATCCATTTAATTTTAAATCTGCAATGCTAAAAAATGCCAGCACTGCTGCTTCCCAACCACTCACGTAGATCAGTAACACAGCAGCGATAACAGGTTTGACTTCCGGGTTCGGAATGGGACCGGGTCGCACCCTGCTACTATGGCCGGCTTGAATACTCTTAACATCAGGGGATAATTTAATGTTGCCTTGCTTATGGCGTCCACTATTGTTTTTCCTAATTTACTTTTGCAAACAGCCATTTTAACGTGAGGGGGCTTATTTCGATAGATGTACCACAATGTATAATTTCTCTGAAAGAGTTGAGCTTTATATGCATCGCACTTTCAATCAGAAAGAGTTGTTTCAGTGCGTAAACCGTGGTTCAATAATTGCGATTGCCTTGTTATTCACATATATTTTCTTAAATACGATGCCTCAAGTTGTTCCCACCACATTTGTACGTAACATCGCATTTGCAGGAGGTAATAAAGGACATTTTAATGCAGATGATTTCAAAATAAAAAAGTTCGGTATTGGGACTGACGGCAATCCGTTCCTGACTGTTGAAGGAAATGCAGGAGAATCAACACCGCAAAAAGCTGATACTGGACTAGCGTATGTATTTGAAACCAATAATGGAACTTATGCAGCCACATCAGATTGGATGTATACAAAGTGGCATGCTCATGAGCTAACCCTTGATGATAAGAACTGTGTGAAATCCATGAATATGAGATCAGGAGTAGGCGTTGAGATTGGAGATGACGTAAAAATCACTAACTCAAGTGCAACAAAGCTCAAAAATGTCATGACCGCTGAATTTGCAATTGATAATAAAGACGGATCAATATGCGCTAATCAGATTTTCGATTCAGCTCCAAAATAGAATAATTACTTCAATATTGTAGTAAATCAAATTGGAAAATCATATTACCTTGATTTATTCACAACCAGATTGTTGCCCAATTTTTTCATTCTTTGAAATACATCAATACAAAAGTAGGTTGACAACCCAGCACTAAAATAGACTAGAGGTATAATTAACGTAATATCGGGAGGTCTGATTGCAGAATTGATTAGTTTTGTGTCTTTACTTCATGTTCGTTAAGCATACCAGCAGTTTTTGTCATGCTTATTGTGAAAGCAACTCAAAAATTAAGATCGTAAATAGAATCTTTTATTGTTACCATTGTATTCTACTACCCGATCTCAATCAAGTAACCGCCATTTCAGAGCATGTCGCGTCATTTGTCGCAAAGTTAGGGAATGGTGTTCTTGAACTTGCATATTTTTTTTGAATTCTGTGGAGATATTTGAAATCTGTTCAACGCTTCCACCATCGTCAAGTGCTTTAATTATGAAGGTTTGATAACCAGTAACGAATAGACATAAAACAAGCGTAATCCATACACCGTGTGTATCCAATGTTCTAGCATATCTACTATGGAAAATATGATGTTCTATAAATGAAATTCATAGGTTTTCTTATGGTCCCCAAACAAATCTTTATTCTATTATGTCAGTAGAGCAATGTATGCGGGCTTCCTCACCTCGTGCTCCAGTAAATAATTCTGTTTTTATTGCACCTTAACAATTATAATACATTCGATTATAATCACTAGGTACAGTTACATATGAAGTCTAGTTCTACTCACAGGGTAGCCGTTCTGGATGAAGAACTCTGTCAACCAAAGAAATGTGGATTGGAATGTATCATCTACTGTCCAGTTAACAAGACTGGTGGAGAGTGTATAGTACAGAGGCCCGAAGATGGAAAGGCAGTAATTTCTGAGGAATTATGCACTGGATGCGGAATTTGTATAAAAAAGTGCCCTTTTGATGCTATAGTAATCGTTAATCTAGCCAAAGAGATAGGAGAACACAAGATACATCAATATGGTATCAATTCTTTCAGACTTTACCACATTCCTTTACTTAAAAAGGGTTCAGTAGTAGGACTACTGGGACGAAATGGAATTGGAAAATCAACACTTTTGAATATATTGTCAGGAAATATCAAACCAAATTTTGGAAATTATGATTCCGAGTTACAGTGGGATGAAATTATTAAGAATTTTCAAGGTACCGAGTTAAAGCCTCATTTTGAAAAAATTTCTTTAGGTAATTTACGAACATCTATCAAACCTCAAATGGTTCAACTAATCCCCAAGGCATTTAAGGGAACGGCTAGAGAACTTTTGAAAAAGTATGATGAAAGGGGAATGATCGATACAGTAGTAGATCAATTGTCTCTTACCAACTCTTTAGAACGTTCCGTTTCTGAATTGAGCGGGGGAGAATTGCAACGATTAGCAGTTGCAATAGCAGTTAACAAGGATGCTGATTATTATTTCTTTGATGAACCCTCATCGTATAACGACATTTATCAACGTCTTGCTGTGGCAAGAACCATAAAACAACTTGCTAGCGATGGGAAAAGTGTGATGGTTGTAGAGCATGATTTGACACTACTTGACTATCTTTCTGACTATATTCATATCTTGTATGGTGAACCAGGAGCATATGGAATTGTTGCACCAATACAGGGAACTAGAGTGGGTATAAACGCCTTTCTAGATGGTTTCATACCTGCAGAAAATATCAGATTCAGAGAAAAATCATTCAAATTTGAGAATTCCAGCATAAATGAAGAATCGATTGTTGACAGACCTATGACAAAGTTTTCTCAATTGACCAAGTCATTTTCATCATTTGAGTTGAATGTTTCTCCGGGAGAGATAAGAGAAGGAGAAATAGTAGGGTTAGTTGGGGCAAATGCATTGGGGAAAACCACATTTATGAAAATGATCGCTGGCATGGAGAAGCCAGAGAGCGGCCAAATAGACATTCATGCAAGTTTATCATACAAACCACAATACTTGCAAAACGAATATGATGGTAATATTCAATCTCTGTTGAATGTTGCACATCAAGGACCGATCGAAGATTCTACGATGGAACAGCAAATTATAGTACCGATGGGTATCAAGAAACTCTACGATAAACGAGTAGATACATTGAGTGGTGGGGAGCTTCAGAAAGTGGCGGTTTGTTGTTCACTCATTCGACCAGCTGACATTTATGCCTTGGATGAACCATCAGCATTTTTAGATGTTGAGGATAGAATCAACATTGCTAAATTTTTGCACCGGTTTGTAAAATCACAAGGAAAGTCTGCGATAATTGTGGATCATGACATGCAACTAATTGATTTGGTCTCCGATTCACTTATGATTTTTTCAGGAATACCAGGCGAAAAAGGATTTGCAAGCTCACCTATTAAAAAGGATCTTGGAATGAACAAATTCCTTGAGGATTTGTCGATAACTTATAGACGAGATGAAAACACAGGAAGGCCAAGAATTAATAAACTTGGCGGAAGATTAGATAGGGCTCAAAAAAATTCTGGAGACTATTACCAGAGAACTTGATTAGAATAATAAAAAAATGACAAGGATGCTAAAAGAGGCTTTACAAGAAAAACTTGATGTTAGAGAGATTGATAAACTGTCCGCCTCTTTTGACATCATAGGCAGTATCGCCATCATTAGAATTCCCGAAATATTGTCACCAAAAAAAACGCTTATTGCAGACACATTAATCGAAGAAATCAGACCAGTAAAAACGGTATTCTCGCAAGTATCAGCAATTGAAGGAGATTACAGATTGCGTAAACTGGAATTTTTGTCAGGAGATAATACTCCAATTACCATTTACAAGGAACATGGATGTGCGTTTAAGGTAGACGTTATCAATACCTACTTTTCCCCTAGGCTTTCAACAGAGAGACTTAGAATATCAAATTTGATTGTCCCAAATGAAGTCATAGTAAATATGTTTGGAGGGGTAGGAACATTCTCCATCATTATAGCACGCAATAACAGGACATCGGAAATCTATTCCATAGATTCAAATCCAATTGCTTATGATTTATGTAAAGAGAATATAGGTCTAAACAAACTGTCGAAAAATGTTTTTGCAATTTTCGGTGATGCGAAGGACGTAATACCCAAAAAGCTCAAAGGTGTCGCCACCAGAGTTCTTATGCCATTACCTGAGAAAGCAAGAGAGTTCATTGAACCCGCGATAAGTTCACTCGTAAATAACAAGGGTATTGTACATTATTTTGCTCATGTAGGAGCAGAGAATAAGAAGAAGGCAATTCAAAATGCATTTGCAGATACAACAGAATCATTCCGTGATTTCAATCACACTATTAGAAATATCAGAGTCGTAAGAGAAGTAGGTCCGCGATTCTATCAAATCGTTGCTGACGTACATGTAATCTGACATGTGAGTCATTTATCTCGTGGAGCGGTAGCCATTGTATAGCCCATCCATACAAGTACTGTCACAATAATCCCCACGAATATCATCAAAGTTAATTTAATTACAAAAATGTCCCAGTGCGTAAATAACATCAAGTATGAAAACACGATAAAAAAAAATGATGGAACAGCAAGTAGTATAATTCCAATGATCTTATTATTTCTCATTCCTGAGGGGGACTTCGTTTCACTCATGATAATTCCAATGCCATAAGGTACGCATCTTCACCGTCTCTATAATACGATTTCAGTTTTGATCTAACCTTAAAATTTAGTTTTTCATACATCTTTATCGCTGCCGAATTGCTAACTCTCACTTCCAGATAAACTTCCTCAGTTCTTCTTAGAACAAGACCGTTAATTGCTTCTTCCATAAGTATAGTTCCTGCTTTCTTACCTCGATGTTCTTCCAGTATAGCGATTGAAACGACATGTCCCTTCTTTACAAAACCTAACTTTCTGAAGTTTGAAAAACCGAATTCTATCTTGCACATTACATAACCTATAATCTTTCCATCATGTTCGGCAAGAATGAAAGATTCAGGTAACTCTTTGAGAATTGACTCGAAAAAATATTCAGTGTAGTGTTCTGGAAGTGAATTCAAATTAATTTCAATGACAGAATGTAGATTTTCTTGTCCACACCTATAAAAGACATAGTCTCCATTTTTTCGTAGGCAGCTCTGCAAATTATCAAATTAATGACAATTAATTATTTTAACTTTGGCTTTTCGGGACTCTCTGAGCTCATCTAGTTAGTTCGTTTTTGAATATGGCAACATTCGGATCAAGCGCTATTGAAATCTTATGACTCTTGCCATTCAATTCAAGTATTTTATCTGCTGCTTCCTGAATATTAGAAAATATTCTAAATCCAAACGTTTCTTTTAGATAATACTTGGGTAAAGAAGAAAGAACCGAGATAGTGTATTTTTCTTTCAACTCATTGATAAACATCAAATGTTCCAATCCGTCAATATAGTTAGAATTTTTGTAATCATTTAATTGACTTTGTCTGTATGCGAATTTCTCTATGGCAGAGGTTCCAAAACCTTTGTTATTTTCTGAAACAATTACTACAATGGAATTTTTTCTCAGTAAATGAATAGAGTTCCATAACAAGTCTAGTGAACTTGATAAGGTGGAACTTGAATTGGTGTCAATGTTTGTTCCGATTATTAGAGATTTTTGTCCAAGTTCAGTTTCAATTGATAAGTCATGTAGCTTTTCAATCCCACTGTGGAAAGAATCAGCTAATTCACCATAAAAAAAATTGTTAATCCCGGAATTATTTGACACTATCTCAATTGACATAGCTCCAATATCTTGACAGAACTTTTCTGCAATTTCTAATGGTGGTCCTTTACTAGCAGGGTGAGGAAGATCATCAACTCTTGAATTGAATGCTTTATTCATTTCATCCTCGCCGAATTCTCGGAGGAGTTTCGTTGGAGTGCCACCATATCCAAAAAATGGATCAATGTTTGTTTTTGAAATAAAAATGGTGTGCTTATTACTTGTGCGTTCCAAGAAATGATCGCTTTTTCTTTCAAGCAAAGCAATATTTTGATTCGGTATTTTACTTGTTAACTGTTTACGTATTTTTGGGACTGATTCTATAGATATCTTTACTCCTTTAGTTTCTGCAAAGGAAACCAAACTAGAGGTGAGTTGAACAGTTGAATTTGAGGCATCAAGAGGAATAAGTACAGTGTTATCATTTATCTCAATTGATTCGATTTTTTGACGAAGGCTTTCAGGGGGCAGTGTATCAAATTTTGAATTTTCAATGAGTGAAAGATTCTCTACCTTTAAATCTACTATGATGTCGGTGCTACCGTAATTTAGCCATAATTCAGGCATATTCTAATCTTGGGGAAATCAATTGGTGAAAAGATATGTTAACCTTCATAGATCATTAAGTTCTTCTCTTCAAGCAAGTCATGCAAATTGTGGACGGCCCTGTATACTTCCGATTCTTTCTTTGCTCCTGTGCATACCAATTTTCCACTCGCGAAAAGAAGGATAACTGTTTTTGGGTCAAGCATCCTGTGAATCAGACCAGGAAATTGTTCGGGTTCGTACATACTACGTGGCAACACTCTCGCAGCTAACTCCAAATGGATTTTACCTCCGAGACTTGCGGATGCTACAATGTTCTGTATTTCTATTTGAGGTTCATTTTCAATAGGAATACTGCCTTTTCTCAATTTTTGGACCACATTTTTTACTGCCTTTATTGCCTGTTCTTCAGATTTTGCGCCGGTGCAGACCATTTTACCGGAGCTGAAAATTAACGTTGCAGTCTTTGGAGATTTTAGTCTAAAAACAAGCCCAGGAAACTGATCTGGATGATATTCAACATCGGGAAATATTTGAGTAATTAAATTAAGATTTACAGTTTGATTAACAGTCGCCGAAGCAACAACATTTTCGATGCTAACAATGGGCTTAGTTTCAGGCATACTAGGTTGGCTTTATAAATGGAAGTATATATACATGTTTGGAACCGCGCTCAAATCACGTAAAATATTATAGAGCATAACAAAATAATTCGAAAATAAGTCCTCTCTTGACTAAAGTAATTTAAGTTCTGATGTTACTTTATCTATAATATCCGAAGGAGCGGGACCGATTCCAATGCACGTTATAGTTCCTGAGGGAATTTGTGTCAGGCCTCTGTCCTGAACTATCACTGACGGTATCATGAACCTTTCTGCCTTGCTCCTTATTTGAAGTAACTCTTCCAAGCTGTTTACCTTAACAACTATCTTTGGTTGCCCTTCGTTTAACCATCTACGTACCCATACATTATCGAATTTTTTGGATTCATCAACACCTAGTACGGCTGCGTGTCCTACTTGGGCCGCTATTTTGCCAACTCCCATCCGAAGGTCTTTTCTTACAACAATTACTTGTTTGAACTCCACTTCAGGTTAGTTAATAAAATGATGAAATAATTGTTTTCCTTGTAGGCTATGGAATACTATGATGTATTAATCGCAGGGGGTAGCGTTGCTGGGCTTACAACCGCAAGAGAATGTTCCTTCAATGGTAATTCAACGATTGTGATAGAAGAAGATCATGAGATTGGAACTCCAGAACATTGTGGTGGGATGGTTAGCCTCAGTGGACTGCAAAAATTAGGCCTCATGCTCGATTCTAATAACTTTCAAAACGCTGTTCCGACCGCTAGAATCAGGTCCAAATCTGCTAGCTTTGAATTATCTGCTGAAAAACAAAACGTAATAGTAATAGACAGAAGGGGATTAGACAAACAGATTGCTAAACAAGCAGAAGATGCGGGAGCCCAAATTAGAACACGATGTGCATTCAAGTCAATTTCCAAAAATGAGTCAAATTATACGATAAAGACTTCTGATGGAGAAATTGAATGCAAATACTTTGTCGATGCCAAAGGACTAGGCTCATTGAAAGATGCAAACCGAAATGGAATTTTGGCTTCTGCTCAATTCGAAGTCTATGCAAAGTGGATTGAAGGTAAAACCGTAGAAATATTTTTTGATTCCGACAAATATCCAGGATTTTTCATGTGGATAATACCAATAGGAGATGGTAGAGGCAAGATCGGAGTTGCGGGAAAGGGGATAAACACTTCACTAGCACTTCATGAATACATGAAATCGAAAGGTGATAAATATTCGATAATTAGGAAGATTTTTGCTCCGATTTGGATCGGAGGTCCGAGATCTCACTTCGTGTTTGATAGAACGTTAATAGTAGGCGATGCCGCTGGGCAGACAAAACCAACAACTGCCGGAGGAATTTTTAGCTGCGGAATGGGAGGGATTCTTGCCGGTCAAGCAATCTCTAATGCAATTGAAAAAAATAATGATTCCCTGCTTTACGAGTATGAAAAAAATTGGAAGTCTATGTTTCAAAAGGAATTTCAGTCCATGTTACTTGCAAGAAAAGTATTGGAAAGGTTGGATAACAAATCAATAGACAGTATTTTCGCCTCACTTTCTAAAAAGTCTATTACCGACGTCTCGAATTTTTCAGATTTTGACTTTCACTCTAGCGCACTCACACTCTTTCTGAAAACAAAAGTTGCGACTAATTTCACAAAAATATTAATCGGAAATGAATTTCGAAGGGTATTTGGCAGTAAAAAAGATGAAGAAAATTCGATTGACCAAAAATAATAATTTATAGTTCTAAAACTTCCGGCACAGATATCTGGATAATTCTCCATTAATCCAAGCAAGATATAAATTCGGATCAATTGAATGTGCATTTTGTGTCAAAATCCTTACAATTACCAGTTTGTACCTCTTGCAATAGACCGATTATAGCAAATGACGAATGCGTGAAATACTATTGTCCTAATTGTGGTTATGTTTTGATTTGGAGATGTCAAAGCTGCAGACAATTTGCCAGATCCTATAGATGTATTGGATGCGGATTTGAAGGACCGTAGATATGTCCAAACTAGTCGCCAGGATAAAGATCCTTCCTTCTGAATCAGAATCAGATATTGATTCTATTCCCAATGTTTTGAAGCAGACGCTCCCAGATGGATTTAAACTATTAGCACATACAAAGGAGCCAATTGCATTCGGACTCTTCTCCATCCTGGCTGATTTCACTTTAGATGATTCCGAAGGCCAAATGGATCTATTGGAAGAAGCTATAAGGAAAATAGATGCAGTCGGTGAAATAGAAGTGATAAATGTAAGCCGACAATCTGTCAACCTAAAATAATTAGTTCTTAATTTATTCCTTAAATCGTTCCTTCATACAGTAATGTTTAAGTAAACAACATAACTAGAATCTGTAATAGAACAAGGAATCAAATGCTAGCGAAATAAATATGATTACCAGATAAGGTGCTGTGATCTTATATGCCTTCCATGCAAAATCAGGGTTTGGATATTTTGTTAGTTTATAATGGTATACAAGCATCAAAGATCCCGAAATTGCAGCAGTAATAAAATACACCGCACCCAAGCCAAGTAGATATAATGACAATGAATACGGTAACAAGATTGCAGTATTTGCAAATATATATCCGGCCGTCTTTTCGTTACCTATTAGAACTGGTAGCATAGGAACTTTTACCGATTCGTATTCCTCCCTTGACTTTATGGCAAAAGACCAAAAATGAGGCGGTGTCCACAAAAAGACCAACCATCCAATCAGGAAACCTAGGACATCCATAGACCCTGTTGTAGTGGCCCATCCTGCCATGGATGCGGCACTACCTGCAAATCCTCCAACAACAATATTGGATACATTTGAGCGTTTTAGCCATAGAGTGTATACAAACACATAAAAAAATATCCCCAAAGCAATCATGCCGGTTGCCACTAGATTTAGGGTTAAGAAAGATATTACAACAGAGCTGATGCAAAGTGTGATACCATAAGCAAGTACGTTTTTGGCATTTAATCTGCCCGAAGGGATCGGTCTTTTTATTGTTCTGGACATTATCTTGTCAATATCTCGATCAAAATAATGGTTTAGTGCACTGGATCCCATTGATGCTAAGCATCCACAAATTCCGAGAAATACAAGGTGGTATGCAGAAATGTCCCAAGCTGTTAATGGGGTGGAATCATATCTCGTAGCAGCTAAAGAACTTGTTATTGCTGTAATAGCTAATACTATCACTATTCTTGGTTTTGATACCTCGATGTAATCAGATAACATTCACGGATAAAATAATGTCTTAATTGTAACATTTAACTTATTCGCTAAGTCATTTAGGCGCAAATAACTATACAAGATAATAGAATTAAAAATGTCCTTCTTGTCTATTAAGATAATATAAAGAATCATTAGACGATTAATTCTGGCAACTAAGCTAACTCTGAGTTTATAATTTTTAGAAAGGCAGAATTTCACACGATCTGCGCTCTCGTAAAAAGGGGACTTAAAATATTCAATGTGATTTATAAGCCAGTTAATTAGTATTCAAATTGAATCATGGGAAGAAGAAAGAGTACCTCAAGACCACACAAGACTAGAAGAACAGTTGAAGGCCGCTGCCCAAAGTGCACTACAATTGTTAGGTTTAATGTAAGTGGGCCTGTTGGAAGTGAAATTTACGAATGTATAGGTTGTAGATCAAAATTCCCAATAGATGAATTATGATCTAAACAAAATTTAGATAAGGAACCATACATAGACGATTCATTAGATAAAAATGGATGCTAAAATAGACTATGTAGATAAAGTTTATCTTTACAGTAGTGGCATGTCCGCTGAGCTTGTAGAAAGGAGCAAAGCGGTACTTAATGAACACGGTGTTAATCCTAATGACATTATTCTTATTGAATCTCCCGAAGGAGTTCCCGAAGGTTCTATCATTATTACTTTATGGCCGCATTACCTCTCCGTTGCAAAAGTAAAAAGAGTAAGAGAAGGTTCGATATACGCTCCGCAATTATTCAATATTGACCTATAGTAATTATTTTGGAAAAACCCGAGAGCGATAATCGCCATTATATATCATGTGTGACTAAACTAATCAGGCGTATCTCCAATCCTAGAAAATACTAAAATGAGGAACAATAGAGCAGGTTCTAATCTAAATGCGTTTTAATCATTTCATTTATTTTATTTTTAGATACTGATCCGATAATCTTGTTTACTGCTTGCCCCCTCTTGAACAACAACAGGGTAGGAATACTTGAAATGCCGAACTGTCCTGCTACCAATGGATTTTCATCAACATTGATTTTGCCTACAACTAATTTGCCCAAGTAATCTTTACCAATCTCGTCAATGATTGGCGACATCATTCTGCAAGGCCCACACCAAGGTGCCCAAAAGTCTACTAATGTCAATGGAAATTTGTTAATAGTCTGGGAAAACGTAGAGTCATCCAAAACGAGTGGCTCCTTAATATTTTTCAATTGTTCTTTTTCATTAATCAATTCTTGTAACTTTTTCATTTTTTTTTCATTTAATATCTTTAGTTCTTCATCTTCCAATTTATGTAATGACACTAACAGCGCTTGAATTGGTTTATTATGTTTTTTGATCTTTCAATTTATTCAGCGATAGATAATTATCTAAGAGAACTCAAAACATTTTAGATCTTGCTCGATATAACGAAAAATGATGAAGATAATTCAGAATCTGGGATTGAAGATAGCAAATCAATAAAAAAGCAAATAAAGAATGATAGACTCGAAGACGAAGAGAACTCAGGTATTGTAGATAGTGAGGTATTGAAAAGTGAAATTCAATTCTTGAAAGATGAGCTAGAAAAAGAAAAAGAAATTTCAGAAAAAAACCTTTCTAGACTAAGATATCTTATGGCAGATTTTGATAACTATAGGAAACAAATAGGAAGACAAACGGAATCAAGAATTGAAGAGAATAAGGGTCAACTCCTACTTAAATTGCTCAAAGTTTACGATGATTGCGTATTGGCTCTTGAAACCATAAAAAATGGCCAATATGATTCTATGTTGCTAGGTGGAATTAGTGGTATTATGACAAACTTTGAGAGCTTGATGAAAGAAGAAGGGATGTTAGAAATTGAAACTTTGGGCACACCGTTCGATCCGAATGTACATGACGCGATTGGTTTTGTAACAAACGAATTGGCGCCGGACAACACAATAGTGGAGGTGGTACGGAAAGGCTATATGCTAAACAATAAAGTTTTAAGACCTTCTTCAGTCATTTTATCTAAAAGAACAGTTACAAACAAAGATATTAATGAAAAAGAAAAGGAGTAGTGAAAAGAAATTATGGGTAAAATTATTGGGATAGATCTTGGAACAAGTAATTCTGCAGCCTCAGTTATGATTGGAGGAAAACCCACAATAATACAAGCTGCCGAGGGAACTTCAGTGGGTGGAAAAGCATTCCCCTCCTATGTAGCGTTTACTAAAGATGGTCAATTGCTGGTGGGCGAACCTGCAAGGAGGCAGATGGTTACAAACCCCGAAGGTACCGTAATTGCGGCCAAACGTAAGATGGGCACTGATTTTAAATTTAAAGTATATGGCAAGGAGTATACCCCCCAACAAATATCTTCTTTTATTTTGCAAAAGATAAAAAGAGATTCTGAAGCCTTTGTAGGGGAAACAGTTGACAAAGCGGTAATAACAGTCCCGGCCTATTTTAATGATAATCAGCGCCAGGCAACAAAAGACGCAGGTGAAATAGCTGGTCTGGAAGTCGTAAGAATTATCAATGAACCTACAGCCGCCTCACTTGCATATGGTCTGGATAAAGTAAACAAAGACTTGAAGATAATGGTATTCGATCTCGGTGGAGGAACCCTAGATGTTACCATAATGGAAATGGGTGGAGGTGTATTTCAAGTAAAGAGTACTTCTGGAGATACCCAATTGGGAGGAACAGACATGGACAACATTGTTGTTGAATATATTATACGCGAATTTCAAAATCAAAATTCCATCGATGTTCATAATGACAAAGCAGCAATGATGAGAATAAAAGAGGCGGCAGAAAAAGCAAAAATTGAACTTTCAAATGTTATGACGACGGAAGTAAATCTTCCATTTTTATCATACGATCAATCTACTGGTCCCAAAAATTTGGTAATGTCTCTTTCTAGGTCAAAGTTAGAAGAATTGCTGAGACCAATAATTGAGAGATGTAAAGGACCTATGCTTCAAGCAATTGAGGACGCAAAAATGAAACCTGCAGATATTGATAAAATTATTTTGATTGGCGGACCGACAAGAATGCCTATAGTAAGACAATTCATTTCAAATGTAATGGGTAAGGAACCCGAAAGAGGCATTGATCCAATGGAAGCAGTAGCGATGGGGGCAGCAATTCAAGGAGCAATAATAGCAGGGGACGTAACCACCGATATTCTGCTTGTGGATGTCACACCTCTCACTCTTGGAGTTGAAGTACTCGGGGGCCTAAAAGAACCACTTATTGATAGGAACACTACAATACCTACTAAGAAAAGTAAAATCTTTACTACTGCCGCGGACTACCAGAACGCAGTAACTGTACACGTTGTTCAAGGTGAAAGATCAATGGCGTCCGATTGCGTTTCTCTTGGTATGTTTAATTTATCAGGAATACCGCCGGCACCCAGAGGAATTCCCCAAGTAGAAGTTACCTTTGACATAGACGCAAATGGGATTCTTAATGTTACTGCAAAGGACCTTGCCACTTCAAAAGAATCAAAAATAACAATTTCTGCAAATACAAAGTTATCAAAGGATGATATTGAAAGACTCAAGAAAGAGTCAGAACAATTTGCAGAACAAGATAAACAAAAGAAGGAACAAGCAGAAGTGAAAAACGAAGCAGATAACCTGATTTATACTGCAGAAAAATTATCTCAGCAAGATCTAAAAGATAAAATTAAACCTGAACAAGTTGAAAAAGTTAACAATGCGATTAAGGATTTGAGAGAAGCTATATCATCAAACAATATTGAAGAAGTTAAGAAGAAAACGGAAACTCTAAAAAATATAGTAGGTGAAATAAGTACCGAAGCATATAGATCGGCTGGTGCAGCTGCATCGCAGCAAGCGTCCTCGCAGAATTCGGAAAGTGCAAATGCGGCTTCGGAAAGTGCAAATGCGGCTTCGGAAAGTGCAAATGCGGCTTCGGAAAGTGCAAACCAATCTAATCCCCAGCAATAACAAAATGCTACAAAGGCAAACCTGAAATGTATCCATTATTTCTAGTCGATGGTTTCTTACCATGAGTTCAAAGCGTGACTATTACGAGGTATTGAATGTAGATCGGAACGCTACTAAAGATGAAATCAAAGGCAAATATAGAAAATTAGCACTCCAATACCATCCTGACAGGAACAAGAGCTCAGACGCTGAAGAAAAATTTAAAGAAATTTCAGAAGCTTATGCTGTTTTGTCGGATGACGACAAGAGAAAAAAATATGATAAATATGGTCATGTAGGATCGGAAGAAGTTTTCAGAGGATCCGAGTCTAATTTTGATGAGATATTCAGAGATATAGGATTTGGTGGGATCAAAGATATTTTTGAGCAACTATTTGGAGGAGGATTTTCAGCCAGAAATAGAGGTGATCCATTCGGATTTGGTTTTAATTTTGGAAGAAGTAATAGAGGGGAGGACACAGTTATTGATTTGTCTCTCACACTGGAAGATATAGTAACAGGAAGGAAGGAGACGATCGAAGTCCCATCATTGGAAAAGTGTTCAGAGTGTAATGGAACTGGTTGTTATCCTGGTACGAAACGTAAAAAATGTATGGGATGCAATGGACTTGGACAAACGAAAAGGATCGTCAATGAAAATAGGTTTTCAACTTTTGTTACTGTCGAGACTTGTAGAACATGTAGAGGAATGGGAGAAATAATTGAAAAACCATGTAAGAATTGTAAGGCATCAGGCAATGTTCCAGCTAGAAAAAAAATACAGGTAGAGATTCCGCCTGGTGTAGAGGACGGCATGACACTACAATTAAGCGGCAGAGGCATTTCTTACGAAAAAGGTGCTCCAGGAGATCTCTACATTAGAATCCATATCAAACCACATCAAACTTTTCAGAGACTTGAAGAAGGTCATTTGCTCTACACTTTGAATCTAAAGTATACAGACCTAGTATTAGGAACAGAAATTATAATACCTACGCTTCATGGAGGCGAAAAGTTAAAGATCCCACCAGGCTCTCAGGTAGATTCGATTTTTAATCTAAGGGGAAAAGGACTGCCTGTTCATGGTAGGCGATCAAGAGGAGACCAGATTGTCAAAATTAGACTTGACATTCCTACTAAACTTAGCGAACGGCAAAAGTGGCTTATCAAAGAATTGGAAGATACAAAGAATGCATGACCTTAACTGTTTGTAATATTTATATCTAATAAATCGAGATAATAACTATGTCTAGTCCGTTTGATGAGTGGTTTGGCAGAAGAAGATCTAATTCCTGGTTTCCAGATGTGGATTCTATGATGAAAGAAATGGAAAAGTTAATGCAAGAAGCAGTTAAAAACATGGATCAGAATGTTCCAAAGAATCTGATAAGGGAACGGAAGCTTGATGATGGATCCGTTGTCCGTGAAATGGGTCCAATTGTTTATGGGTATTCATTCAAGATTGGTGAAGACGGTAAACCGATCGTCAGAAAATTCGGAAACCTAAATACTTTCCCAAGTTCTCTAACTGGCAGATTTTCAGTGAGCGATCAAAGGGAACCTGTTGTGGATATCATAAAAGATGTAGACAAGTTGAAAATTATTGCAGAACTTCCAGGTGTAACCAAAAGCGATTTGAGAATAACTGCTAATGAAACTTCATTAACAATAGAGTCTCTTTCAGGAGAACGTAGATACAACAAAAAAATAGATCTCCCTAACGAAATAGAACCCTCGTCAGGAAAGTCATCTTATAAAAATGGAATATTAGAGGTATCATTCAAGTTAAAAGATTTAAAAGATCACGGAGTTTCAATTAACGTTGAGTAATTGGAAGCAGGCCAATTTCATGTGAATATACCATCTTTTCGTATTAACTTTTTAGAATTGATTATCAATGTAAAGGTATCATGAGAGCAGTACAGGCCGTTGACGTCACAAAAAGGTACAAAGGATCTAATTCGATTGCTATAGACAACATTTCGTTAGATATAGAACAAGGAAGGATCTTCACACTTCTTGGAAGGAATGGTGCAGGAAAAACAACATTTGTCAGAATTTGTGCAACACAACTATTACCAACTTTCGGTACTGTAAAAATATTTGAAAACGATATTGTTAGGGACACTGAAAAAATAAGAAATCTAATTTCCATTGTACCTCAAGAAGGAAGGCCATTACGTGCTCTTACGTCCTGGGATCACGTTTACTTTTGGTTGAGGATTAGAGGCGTAAATAAGCATGAAGCTTCAATGAGAACAAAAAAGATCCTTCAGGATTTTGAATTATACGATGTGAGAAATAAACTTGCAATGTATTTGTCAGGAGGAATGAAACAAAAAATATTGGTAGCAATGGCCATGGCAGTTGATTCTAGATTACTTTTCCTAGATGAACCAACTATCGGACTAGATCCTGTGTCCCGGCGCCAAATCTGGAAAGCCATAAAGGAAAAAAAGGAAAATGGTACAACAATCCTGCTTACAACTCATTATATGGACGAAGCGGAAGTATTGTCAGATGATATAGTCATCATAGATAAAGGAACGGTTATTTCGAAAGGAACTCTCTCAGACATTAGAAAAAATATTAAGGAAAATATTAAGATAGAAATTCCAAAATCGACAATCGACAGTGATATTTTGAAATCATATGGAACCGTAATTGATACGGGTACTGAAGTGTTGAAACTTTTTACTTTTGAATCAAATATACAAGAGCTTTCAGCAATTGCAATAAAGAAAAATTTCTTTTTCAGGGTGTCTCCCATCACCCTGGATGATGTTTTTGTCGCCCTGGTTGGAACCGAGGGCAACAGTATCTATCAGGATTTGGATTAGTTTGCGGGGTTAAGACCCGGGAAAATCTTGGTTACTGAGTTCTTTAGATAGGTGTAGTATTCAGTTGGTGTTAGTGTTGCATTTTGATGTAATATTAAATTGAAGCTGGCAGTATCTGCATCTTGGTAATCCCATTTCCAGAACGATGAAGCAGTGATATTTGAATTCTTGAATGTTTCTAACATAGTATCGGTAGTTTGCTGGTCGAGTCCACTCTTTGTAGGATCGAGCTGAAATACTCCATTAACTTGTGTTCGTACAACGTTGTTCCATTCACCAATATAGAGTGGTTCGCCTGTTAGTTCACGAGTTTTTAGGAACATGTCCCAACGTTCTTTTTGATATTTATCTCTATCTGGAATTCCATAGACACTTATCTTGAACCATACATTATCCTTATTTGAAGGAGCCATTTTTGCGAGGTTTTCGGGAGTTAATTGAATAGGTCCGCCAAGGTCTACTGGAACATTCATACTATAAACTATGGTCTTGTTAGTTAAGGTTCGTAGTTCATCAGTGATAAATGAATTAAAGTTTCCAATTTTTTCCCATTGGTCTGAACTTTCCACGTGTGGTTCGCTCAAGATTTCATAGCCGAAGGTGCTGGGATGCCCGTCTACTTTTGTAACAACCTTCTTCCAAAAGTCAGCAAGCAAAGTCCACGCGTCTTTTCCCTGGCCGTCCTTTATCGAACCATCCCAAAAGTTACTCCACCAAAGTTTTGCAACAGGTTCTCCTTCCTTACCGCCGCTATTCATTGGATATAGTTGAGAATTATTTTCAAAAAGCGCTGATGGGAAACCTGTACCTCTCTTTTCAAGCCACGAGGACGTATGCCACTGATGGTTATCGTAAATTACCTTAATGCCGTATTTATCTGCAATATTTGCAACCTGTTCTACTTCATTCATAAATGCTTGTGGGTTTTTTTCATATGCTTCCCAATAAAACAAGAACCTCACATGATTTAATCCTGCAGCTTTTAACAATTTGAAGCTGTCATCGAAATAAGTAGCAGGAGGTAATGCCGTATCGGGCCTGTTTTGTTTTTGATCCACATATGCGCCCTTCATAGCTACGCCAACTAAAGTATTGTCGGCTGCTGATGGCTGGGCAGAAGCAACAATAATTCCATTAGTCATGAACAAAGACATTACAAGAGTTAAACCAAACAAGACAGGCATGGTTTGCCGAAAACTACTCATGTCAAATATATCGAAATTTAGTTTATATATATATTATGAATTAAGCGTCCATTGTCAGGATTTTGAGTTCAAAATCTATACTACGCTACCAATTTCAAAATTATTGCTTAGGGATATAATTATATCTCCATAAATAAATAACAATTATCGTCGGTAGGAATAGGGTATAGAATGACTTTTACGATAGGTGATAACTAATGAAGCGAATTGTTCTGGCCGCAGGATTAATATCCTTATTAATTGGAGTAACGATGATATCTATTTCTTCCATTCGTGTTCCTGACCCTCTTCATACTTCAAATTCGGTCTATAACGGAATAATAAATAATGACACCAGAGCTGCCATGTTATTGAAAGACGTCCAGAAAGGTAAAAACATCTCTTTATCTGTTACCCCACAAAATACTGCAAATATAATCAACATTAAGATCATAAATTCAAAAGGGACTGTGTTATTTGATTTGAATTCATCACAACCGTTGTTTACTACAATTACCCCTCCCATAAGTGGAAACTACTCAGCGGTTTTAACTAATCTCAAAAATGAAGATACTTATGCCAGGAGTATATTTGCTAGCTCAGTTCTCTTTGATAGTAATAACAAGCCAAAAATAGAAACTAACACTATTTTGATAGGAGTAATTATTTTATTAATAGGAATTGTGATATGTATTATTTGGTCACTTATGGAATTATTTGATAGACTGAAGGAAAGAACGAGGTATAAACAGCTGTCTTGATAGAGTTTGGTCAGGTTCAAACAACTTTCTGATTTAATCTACAATTGTATCGGTTTTCAATTTTAAGATTATGATGTGGATTAAACGATTCTTCTAAGAGGACGCTATTATTAAGTCCAAGTACTCGGCATCTTAAAATCTCCTAATGTTTTGTATTTTTTAAGTAATCTGTCAATTTCGCCATCAATATTTTATTAACCTTCTCACCATCAATTTTTCCTCTTAATACTTCCATGCACCGGCCCATCAAAAGACCCACCGAATCAAGTCCTTTTTGAGAAATCACATTCGCATTTTCGTGAATTATTTTACGTATACTCTCCTCTACAAATTCTTCGCTAACGCTTTCAGTCCCAAATGAATTTACTATTTCACGAACATCCATAGACTTATTTTTTAAGAGTTTCTCAATTGCCATTGGAATGGATTCCTTAGTTATTCGCGAATTATCAAGTTCTGCAAATAGATAAAATAACACATCTTCAGAAAGAATAGAACTATCATAACCCTCTCGTTCCAAGCTCACTAGGTCCTCTGTAAGCTTGGATATTACAAAAGATGGGCTAATTGACATTTGTGAAACTATCTTCTCGAAAAGTGAAAAAAATTTAGAATCGAAAATATTTTCCGCCAAAGTCTTATTAATATTATATTTCTTGCTGATTTGATCAATAATTTCGTTCCACGGTTGAGGAATATCGCGAGATAATTGTTTTAGCTTACTTTCATTAATTGAAATGTATGGTATATCGGTTTCCGGATACATTCTGGATGAGCCGGGTTTAGGTCTGCTAAATACTGTGACACCATCTAATCTTGCTGAACGTGTTTCAGGGACAACTCCGTCAAATCCTTTTTTGATTCTGGCAAATAATTCGATTAGTACTGTGTTTAGAGATTTCGTCGGCCCACCCATCAATACAAAAGCATCATTCTTATTAATCTGTAGAACGGCTGAAATAGACTCAACATCTTCCGGTGTAATTCCATAGTTGGGTAATTCATCAGAGTGAAATATTCCCCCAATGCCATAAACTTTTACCAAGTCACCTAATTCTTTGCCGAATCTAATTGTAGGATAAGGTTCAAATGACAATATTCCCTTAAACCCTCGCAGAACAAATGCCATGAATCTAGAATCGCCAGTGAGAATCTTCTTTACTACTTTAGAGGATGATTTACTTAACAGTTGAGTTACGTCTGTAACATTGTCGATAAAACTTGATTCGTCAATTTTGCGCTTTTTAAGTTCATTTGCAATTTGATGCAATGCGTCCTGTCTCTTTCTTTCATATTCGATTACAAGTGGCAGCTGTGATAATTGCTGAACACCTTTCACCTCAACTACTGGGCCATTCTCTGTTGAAATATTAACATCCTGTCTGATACTTCCCAAACCTCGAGTAACTTTTTTAGTAGATCTAAGCAATCGGCCGACAGTTTGAGCTACGTTTTTGACAAAATTTGGAGAGTTGGAAATAGGCTCAAGGGCGATTTCAATAAGTGGTATTCCTAATCTATCCAAAGAAAAAGCTTTGATCTCACTCTCTTTCTTGTCATCGTTAATTATTCTCGCAGCGTCTTCTTCTAAGCACACACTTTGGATTCCTACCCTGACGCCTTCGACATCTAAAAATCCGTTTCTGCCAACTAGTATTGTTCTTTGAAATCCGGTTGTATTTGAACCGTCTATTACTATCTTTCTCATTACATGTAATTCATCTTCAATGGTGCAATTAAGGGCCAGAGATATTGTCAGAACGAGTTCGAGTGCTTCAGTGTTTACCATCTTTGGAGGTTCTTCATCAGATTCAATTAGGCAGTTTGCATTTCTAGACGATTCATAGTTTACGACCTTAATTTTTTTTGATTCAAATAATGCAGCCTGGTCGTAAGATCCCATTTCGCTTTGAGTCGGACGCAGGTTCCTCCTAAAAGTAAAATCATATAGATTTGAATCAATTATCTTGCAATCACAGAACAGTTTATTATTTGAAGCCAATTGTTGGTGGATTTCAAGTCCCACTTTTAGTTTATCTTGAGCAATAATTTCGCTTTTAATCAATATGATGATAATAAATATCGCCTTCTTATTATTATTTACAATTTTGAGAAATCTTTAATTTCCGGTCCCAAACAATAATTATCACCAAAAATGCTAGATAATATTTTTTGGCTCATATTTGCCATTTTACCAAAGGGAACGGTAAAAGATGAAGGTACTTTTTTCATATTGGTTTCTATTTTACTTGCATTAATTGCAACAGCATACTTAATGAGATGGAGAAGAAATCGAGAAACTCCATAGAAATTGATAATTCTGAAAAGTTTTGGTTGTAATTTTTTAAAATTTCATAAATGTTATTCGGTTAACCTAAATTGTAAATCGAGAAAAATTAAGCAGTTTAACTGTATTTGCAATTTTACTTTTTAATGAATCAATATTTATATCGTGATATTTACCTTTGGCATTGTTCAATTTAACAAGGGCCCTATTCATAATAGAAATGCAAATCCCTTGTTCCCCTTTTTGGTAATGTACCAAGGCAGCTGCTACTAATATGATACCATTCAACAAATCTCTTTCATCTCCAGAGGTATGTTTCCAAACACCTTCAAGTACTTCATGTGTTTTCCAATATTTTTCGTTGTTGAAAAGTACGCGAGCCGACCTAATCGACTCATCTTTATCAATCTCTTTCTCGACAATTCTATCTTCCTCTATGAGTGGACCAATATCGGACAGTTTTGACTCAATGACATCTAATGTCGATTCGGAAGGTACACTAATGTCAAGCTCAAGAAAATTGCTTGCCACCCTTACATCTCTTATTACAATATCTAAGTCACTTAAAGCGCCTCTAGACTTAACAAGGATATGATTTGCGTCTTGAGGTCGGTATTTCTCGTTTTTAAGATAAATCATATACCTTGGCAATTCCCTTACCAAATCTCTTCAAGTTAGTAATGTAGAACATACCAAAATAAATTATTCCATGTATTGCAACACATTCTTGATTATTTCAAACTATCCTTAAAAATTTAAGAATGGGGAGAAATTGAAGTTGCATGTCTTTTTGTTATTTAGTTAATTTCCTACTACTTGAGAGATGTAAACAAATATGGGGTTTCCTTTTTTTCCTCAAGTGTCCAGGAACTCGGTAGACTTAGATTTGCCAATACTTTCAAATCAGAATCAGCTATGAATTTACCCCATCCATACATGGATTTATCTCGAGAATATTTCCTATATGTCTGACTACCCATCAGAGTAATACCAATATTATTCAAATTCCCTCTATACCTTTTAAGTTGGGTTACCACACCATGCGCTATCATTTCCCCTAGTTCAGGCAAAGCCGAAATAAAGATCATGGTGTTCTCTAAATTAAATTGCGAGTAATCTACGGTATTTGAGTCGCCGTGAATCACATTGTATTTTACACCACTATAAGAAGAAATTTCATTTTGTAATTTGCAAAGATCCTTATCGATTTCTATTCCTGCTGAATCAAGACCGAGTATGCTGCCACAATATAAAAGTCTGCCATCACCCGATCCTATATCTAAAACTTTTTGGAATCCAAGATTTTTCACTGCAAGACACATAACAAAAGCAGATAAACCCCATGTCGGAAGAAATGGCTGATAATTAGTGTCATATTTTTTTGAGCTCAACCAAAATTGGTTGACATCTCCTTCATAAGAGGTGCAGGGAATGTCAGACAGTGTGACAGCCCGTTGCTTGAAATAAATATTATTATATTTGAAAAATGTGTGGAGTTTTTCTAAATGCGATCGGTCTAACATATTTTGCTCTTGTGGAACAGGAACGAATTCTCGGATAGGATTGTACGAATGAAATTCCTCAAGATATTCATTCTTAAGATTGACTATATTTTCCACCAACTGGTTAAGTTCCAACTATCCTCACAATATTATGTCTTAATTGAAATTTGAAGTACAATATTAGGATAATTGAAATAATTCCTGTCATGAACAAATATCGATACTACAGATAACACAATCTCTCCATCTTGCAATTTTTATTAAATCGAACTAATATGATATCTGTATTGTTACTAGATTAAATTACGTAATTTGATCGGTGTAAAAGTTCAAAGAGGGTAGTGTTTCAAAGTTGGTTAGAAAGTCATTTCATTAATTTTGTAAGAATCCCTGGAACTTCGGCTGGTCTTTTTGCGACGGGAATATTGACTCTGGAGAAACTGGAAATTTTTGATTCAGCTGAACCATAATTTCCATATACAATTGCACCGGCGTGGCCCATTCTTTTTTCCTTTGGTGCCGATCGACCAGCGACATAAGCAACGACAGGCTTATTGAAACCGGTCTTTTCTATATATTGTACAAGGGATTCTTCAGCGTCCCCTCCAATTTCACCTACTACTACCACTGATTCAACGTCATCTCTGTCACTTATTAGATCAAATGCTTCAATTAGATTTGTGCCGTTTATTGGATCTCCGCCTATTCCTAGAGCTATCTTTTGACCTATTCCCGCCTTTGACAAATAAAATGAAACTTCATACATGAGTGTCCCACTTCTTGAAAAAACTGCGGTACTTCCCTTTTTGAACGGTTGGGACGGCATTATTCCAATTTTATTGACAGAAGGGATAATCACTCCAGGTGTATTTGGACCAATTATTCTTGCACCGTTGGTCTGTGCATACTCTAATGATTCCATTGCATCACGCACCGGAACATGCTCAGGAATTGCTACGAGTAATTTTATCCCATTATTCACTGCGTCTTTTACTGCAGAAAGAAAAAATTGAGCAGGAACAAATATTCCAGATATTTTTGCATTAAAGCTCTTACTAGCATCTTTTACTGAAACAAAAACTGGTATACCTTCAAAAGATTGGCCGCCTTTGTTAGGAGTTACACCTGCTACTATGTTTGTCCCATATTCTCTCATTAATCTGGTGTGAACTGAGCCAAAATTTCCTGTTATTCCCTGAATTATTACAGGCTTATTACCATAATCGGGATCTTCTGGTTTACCTACTAGAATATCAAAAATGTCAAATTTATTGTTCATTCTATTTACTCATCCTCATAAATTGCACTAAAGCTGAAATTGCTTCCTCTACAGTGTCATATAATTTTGCATTACTGTTAGATAGCATCTTTTTAGACTTCTCTGATTCTGCACCCGAAATTCTGGCATATATGGGTACGCTTATCATGCTGTCCTCGTATGCGTTAAGTATCGCTTGGGCCACCAAATCGGTCCTAACTATTCCACCAAACAAATTTACCAAGATTGCCTTTACTTTAGATAATTTGCTTATCACTTCTAAGGCCTTGTAAATTGTTTCAGTAGTAGCACGTCCACCAAAATCTAAAAATGCACCGGGTTTTCCACCTGCATCGTTAACAATATCCAATGTGGACATGACAAGACCTGCACCATTACCGATTATTGCTATGTCTCCCTCTAATTCGACAAACGAAAACCCACTCTTTTCGGCCTGTTCTTGCAGCTCGGAAATTTGTATGTACTTTCTTAGCTCGGGATGTCTGAATATTGAATTGTCATCTATGATAACTTTTGAATCCAGTGCCAGGCAAGTTCCGTCTTTTAGTATGGCCAGTGGATTTATTTCAGCCAATTCTGCCTCT
>Ga0134122_10000157_pt1 | contig 40233 bp, 63 predicted proteins | sample KB302_FD_96461 | JGI IMG/M metagenome (GOLD analysis project Ga0134122, IMG submission 96461) | Terrestrial soil microbial communities without Nitrogen fertilizer from Kellogg Biological Station, Michigan, USA - KB3-0-2 | ecosystem: Environmental > Terrestrial > Soil > Unclassified ... | reverse complement strand
GGCCGCCCAGTCTTTTGCATAAATAAAGATAAAGGATTATAATCTTGGAGCGGGAAATTCAGTTAAGCGTTTATGGAATTTCGCACTGTTTCCCGCTCCGTTGATGTCTGAAGCAACCCTAGCAAAAAACTATATAAAAAGCAAGGCATAAAGTTCGAAAACTTCACACGGATTTAATGTTTGGTGCGCAATCTATTTTGGAAAGCCATTCCTCAGCGACTCATTTTTGAGGAGCCGCTTTTCTAATTGTGAAATAAAACAAATTAAAGGTTTTTTCAAGGGTAAACGCTGGAGGGATTCTCTATAATAGAGTATCGTAAATTTACTTTTCACCCAGCAAGATGAGTAGATTCAAAAGGCGCAACAACGAGCTATAAGTCTCTTGCTGGGATTTTCGTTGTTGTGTCCTTTGAGTTTATTTGTCCAGCAAGAGCATGAAAGAATCATTTTACCTAAAGCACGATTATAACTCACGCAATGATGAGAAAGTTTTACGATTGCGTGCTAAATATTCAAATGGCACTGGATATGCTATTTATTGGATGCTTTTGGAAAAGTTGGCAGAGTCTTCGGAGGGCCGTTTAAAGTTAGTTGATATAGATGTGTTGGCCTTTGAACTCCAAATGGAATCCAAATGGATTGCGGACGTAATCCAATCGTATAATTTGTTCGAGAAAGATGATGTATTTTTTTGGTCAAATCGCCTCTTGTCAGATATAAATGATCGGAATGAAAAAAGTAAAAAGGCAGTACTTGCTAATAAAATTAGATGGGATAAAGAAAGGAAAGAAGCCAATAAAAATCCAAATGGAATCCAAATGGATTCTGAAATGGAATCCAAGGATAGGAGAGGAGAGGAGAGAAAGGATAAAGAAAGTAAAAAAGAAAATTTCAAAATTCCAGAGGTGAAAGAAATTCAGGAATATCTGGAAGAAATAAAATGCACTTCCTTTTCAGCTCAGAAGTTTTTTGATTACTACCAAGCCCAAGGATGGAAACTCTCTAACGGAATTAAAATGAAAGACTGGAAAGCCTCTGTAAGAACTTGGCGTGGGAGAGAACAAAAGCAAGATTCCGCTTTTTCTGGTATTCGCCAACTATGAACAATTCCGCCCAAGAATTTATTTGTCGGCTTATCAGTTTCGGAGAAGTAGACTCTGATGTTGGGTATTTCCTCGATAAGATTACAGAAGACGATTTCATGACGCCTGACCAAAAAATAATTTTCCGCGGCATAAAATCTGTTTTTCGGCGTGGAGAACAAATCAATCTCTGGACGGTAACTCAAGAACTCAGGAAAGATGTACCACAAGATAAGCCAGAGCCGCATAGTGTGGTTGTACTTAGAGATATGCAGGAAGATGCACATTGGCCTGTTTTACGAGATTCAGCACGAAGGTTGCGGGAAGAATCCGTAAAATTAAAACTTATGCGCATGGGGGCAGAAATGGCGAAAGACCCGAATATTATCGTGAAGCTCTCTCACTACCAGAAAAAAATTGAGGAACTTTCTCAGGAGCAAGTAAAAACCGGATCGGCTGAATTATTACTGCAAGCTCTAAAAAATAGGGAATCGCCGAATGGATTTCAGACGAAATTTCAAAAGCTCGACCAGTTCACGAAGGGAATGAAGCGTGGGCATTTTTGGGTTCTCGGTGGATATTCCAATACGGGAAAGACCCGGTTTGCTTTGCAACTTTGCGACCAGGCACAGCTTCAAAAAGCAAAAGTATGTTTTCTGTCTCTGGAAATGCGCGGTGATGATCTCATGGAGATATATTTAAAAATCAAAATAAATCGCGGTATGAAAGAAGAAAAAGCAGCAAATGAGATTGTTACGAATGAAATGCAAGTCCCAACACACCTGATTCGCTTGGAGCAAATCGTGCGGTATATTTCTGAGAATGACTTCGATTGTGTGTTTATAGATTACTTACAGCTCATCATTACTTCTGATAAATCGGAGTATGAACGCATGTCGAATGTCGCTACTACCCTTGCGTTGCTATCAAAATCAAAGAACGTATTTATTTGCGCTTTGAGTCAGGTTTCGGAGGAATACAAGAAAAACGAGAATTTCCGCACTCTAGGATTTAAGGGGAGCGGAGCAATCGGAAGTGCCGCCGATGTCGGAATAGTTCTGCATCGAGAATTTGAAGCCGAAGGGGATTTTGAGGAAGTGCCTTTTAAGATCATTTTGCGGAAAAATCGCTTCGGGCAAACGGGAATGTTTACGCATAAGTTTAATACGAAAACCGCTCATATTAGCTATGATCCATATATCTGAAATCTTAAATTATCGGCTCATAGATTATTATATCGCCTACTTCAAATTTGAAGCTCAGGACATTTTATCTCGGAAATCATGAAGAAGTCTTTAGCTAAAAAAATCGTAATTTTAGTAGAAACAAATACTGGTGATGTTCACCAAGTTATATTGCAAAATTCAGAAGAAAATATGGTGGTTGATCTTCTTAGCCAGCTTCATGGAGGGAAAATAAAATGTTTTGAGACAAAATTTCCAGAAATAACCATTGGGCCTCAAAAATCATGACCAAGAAACAAATCTGTACCCTCTTCGGCCATAAGTACAAAGAAAACGATTTAAAGTGCCTCAGGTGTAAAAAAATATAACGGAATGAACTGCGCATCATAAAAAATAAAAACGCCTCGCAAATCGAAGATAAACACCATTTTTGACCATTCCATGAAGAAACATACGACCATCTACCTTCGGCATTTTGGATACGCTGCCCATGAGGATACCTGGATTTGCTGTGAAATGTGTGGCAATAAAGCTGTAGATATTCATCACATCGACCCAAGAAGGATGGGGTCGAGTAAGACGAAAGATTACATTGAAAACTTGGTGGCACTCTGTCGCCGCTGCCATGAAGCTTGTGAATCCCACCGCATTAGTCCGAAGTACGCCAAGCAGATCCATCTTCTTTTCCTGAAAAAGCATGACGCCCGAAAGTGAGGTATTGAACAACTGTATAAGGTTCTTGAAAATGCACCGCAAGGTGGCATGGTGTGAACGGATGAATACCGGAGCATTTAAAAGTACCTATCATGATGACGAGGGGGCTCCGCATTACGGATTCACACGGTATGGCTTCAAGGGCTGTTCGGATATTATCGGCCAACTCAAAGACGGGAAGTTCCTCGCAGTAGAAGTTAAGAAACTGGATAAGAAACCAGCCGTAGAACGTCTTACACCAGATCAAAAAGCATTTCTAGAAAAGGTAGATAGGTACGGAGGGTTGGCTTGTGTGGTGGACAATTTGAATGATTTGGAATGGTTTTTAGAGAAGGACAATATTCTATGATACCACAAGAACTTAAGGAAAAGGCTTTTGAGCTTATTCATACCTGGAAAACCAGTGGGCGAATTAAGAATAAGAATCTTCGGGATCTTCACTTAGCCATGAGCCCAGGAATAAACAACGATTATTTGGATACGGTCGCCAGAAATTCAAAGTTTACCGATGTGGTCAAAGAGATCAAAGAATACTTTCGTGAAATGAAACATCTGTGCTGATTTGGCAAGAGAGAAGGTGTTGACAATATTTAATTCATTTGATACACTTAGAACATGAAAAGACGGACAATATATGATCTCACGGCAGAAGACAGAGAAGCTATCAAGTTATGGATGCAGAGAAAGAAATCATATCGGGAAATGGGAGAGATTTTAGGAATTGCGCATGAATCGGTACGAATTCATTTAGCAGGGTTTTTACGGCAAATGTACGAGGAAGGAGATTTAAAATTTGGTATCTATCCCTTGACCTCACGTAATGATTAAGAATATCATTACTGTCGGGGCATTTACTGATAAAGCAGGAGCATGCTTAAATATACCAAATTCTTTAGAAAACTTAAGCATGCCGAAACTTCCTGATTCTTTTTCAAAAACAATTGCTTATTTATACCCTTCTACAGAGCATGCCCAAGAACATTCTCCTTATGGAGGCACTGCTTTTATAATAGGAAAGCCTTACTTTTATACTCTGGAAAATGGTGGAGAGGTTCATACTGCGCACATACTTTTTCTGGTTTCTAATCGCCACGTAGTTAAAAAACAAGGACATGCTACCGCTCGGGTAAACCGTTTAGGTGGTGGTATAGAGCCTATTCCTTATGAACATACAGATTGGGTTGTACACCCTGAAGGAGATGATTTGGCAATAATTCCCCTTAAAAAAACTAGCATTGATTGTGATACGTCTTATATTCAGCAAGAGGATTTCATTACAAAAGAAAAAGTAGTGGAATACGAGCTTGGCCTTGGAGAAGAAATTTTTATGATCGGAAGATTCATGGCGTATCAAGGAAGGGAAAAGAATGAACCTGCTGCCCGTTTCGGGACGATAAGCATGATGCCTGTACCAATTTGGAATGAAGATATTGGAAAAGATCAAGAAAGTTTTGTTGTAGAGATGAAATCAAAAGAGGGATTTTCTGGCTCTCCTGTTATGGTTTATAGGACTCTTGCTACAAATTTGGCCTATTTAAAAGAGGAAACTCCTAAAACATTTTATGGGCTTTTAGGAGTTAACTGGGGATTTCTTTGTAATGAAGATTGGCAAAACACATTTTTTAACGGCGTAGTGCCAGCTTGGAAAATCTTAGATTTACTTGAAGTTCCTAAAGTGAAAACTTGCTTTGAGGAATCTGTCGAATCTTGGCTTGAAGAATTCAGGAAAACGCGTGATGGATTTTCCAATGTGAAACGAGTATAGTATTCTTATGAATGACCGAAAACGTTTCTACGATCTTTTGAATGGAGCTATTGAAGCACCCGCGCCATCAAAACCTCAAATAAAGGAACGGACGAAGACCGCAAGTTATAACGGAAAGCAAACTCGTCCAAATAAGCCTGCAAGTACTTCGGGGAAACGGAATGATAAGTCCCGTGAATAGACCGTTTTAGCTGACTCCAAAAGCCTTCGATTGTATTGGTATGCACGTTTCCACGTACATACTCTTTTCTGCCGTGGTCTACTCTCTGATGCCGGAACCCATATCTTTCACATGGATTATAAATTCTGTATTCGTCAGTCATTAAGTTCGTTCCTATTTTTATACTGGCTTTCATTATCGGCATGACTGTAGAAGATTTAACATTCTTAACTGCTTTGGCGATCACTTGAGCTTTTCTCTGCACCATGCCAAAGACGGGCGTTTTGTTCTCCGCTCCGCGCCCCCTCTTGTTGTGTCCTCCTTTTCCACCGATATACGTTTCATCAGCTTCTACAGTATCTTCTAAAAACGATCTACCCTGCTCCATCACTTTTCTCAACTGGTGATGAATTCTATACGCGCATTTGTAGGTGACTCCGATAGTTCGGGAAAGCTCCAAAGCAGAAATACCGTTCTTGGCTTGAGAAAGCCAGTACATCGCCTCAAACCAAGTCGTGAGCGGCGTAGGACTCTTATGAAAGATTGTATTAGCAGTCGGCGAAAGCTGATACGCGCACCAAGAGCAGGAATAGACCTTGCGAGTTTTGATCCGATAAAAACCCTTCTTCCCGCACTTGGGGCAGGTATGTTCTTTCCCGAATTTCTTTTGAAAGATATAATCCAAACAGACATCATCGTTTGGAAACTCATTTCTGAAACTTTTTATTGTGTACTTCATAGAGAAAAGGTAATTACAGCCTCACTCTATCAAACCTATTACGTGATGTCAAGGGATAATTACCTAAAATTTAAAGCGAATTCGTGAAAGACCTTTATCTGAAATAATTTATGAATCTTCAACAACTATTTCAACGAAAGGATCATAGGCGAGATGGGGAAATTGATTATCAAGTCCCCTTTGCAGAAGTTACTAGAACAGGGGCTTTGGATATGCAGGTCTGTGTACCTGAAACTTGGACTGATGAAGAGGTAAGAAGATTCGCAGAACAAAAAAATCCAAGCGGCACCGCAAATGGATGGTTTATAAGAACTGATTCAGAAATGCTCTTAGGAAAACCGTCTAGGAATCCTTGTGCAGAAAGAGCGCATTTTGTTCATATTACTCTTGACGCGTGAAAATCACTCTTGAAATCCCTGGCAAGATGAGAATAGGAGAAGCGATAATGAAAGCAGGGTGGAAAGCGGTTAAGCAAGATGTAAAAAGAAAGCACCTAAGATTTGATTTTATGTCCGTGCTTACAAAATCTTACAGATTAGGGAGAGTATTGAATTCCATTGAAGACCAAGACCTTTTATCTCTTTTAGAAAAACTATGAAACTTTCTAAAGAACAGATCGAGGAGATAGCAAATGAAATCTATGAATTTAAAAATTCAGGAGGAAAAGATATGGATATTCGGAAGATTCTAACCGAAAAATTCGGAGCGCCCAATGAACCGGAAGAGGAATGGTGGGAAGAACCTTTTGAAGAAATTTATGGAAGTTTTCAGATTTGTGAAAGAGTGGGACGAAAAGATCACGACCGAATTATTCAATTTATTAAAAAGATTATTGAATTTGATGAAATTCCTGATCGTACCGAGCGCATCAGACTTTTAAAACTTTGTTATTCTTGAGATATGAATGAAATTGATTTTGATAAATGTGGGAAGTGTGGAGGAAGCATAGTTGTAGGCAAGGGAGTAAAATTGACACTTCCGATTTGTAGACATTGTAGAGCTAAAGAATTTATTGAAAAAATGCAGAAGCCAGTTGAAAGACTTTACCGCAGAAAAGATTTTAATTTGTATAAATGAAAACCCCATCTTCCCCATCGGCTCTCTCTCCTGAAGAGAAAAAGGTGGGAGATAAAATTCAAGATAATAATGGCAAAGAATATACGATTTCAAGAATTCACGAATGGGGAAATTTTCAGGATTGGGAGTGTGTTGATATTAACGGCGAAATTTTTTCTCTTAGAATTCCAAAATGAATAAACTTCCTCCCAAAATCGAAGCCAAGCTGAAAGAGAGAGGTAAAGTAATTTTCTCCCATAAAGATTTTCGTGATAATTCTCCTTTAAATGGCGGTATATGGCTTTCTATTGATGATGTCCGCGAAATTCTCCAAGAAGCTCTGGAGCCATATCAGAATATCAGGCAAGAACTTATAGATGTAAATTTAGCCATTGGAGGAATACGAAATTTGAGAAAAGACCCAGAGGATATTAACCGAATAGATTCCGATTTGAACTATCTTTGCACTGTTCGCCTTCCAGAAATTTTCAATAGACTTCCTGTTCCTGAAGCCCTCAAAGAGAGTGAAGGAGGGGATGAGAAGGATGCTATGGACAAAGATGTCCCGAGCAAATCGGAAGACTGGAGAGAGGAGCCTTGGCAAAACAAATTTTTGAATGCAGGAACGAAAGAACTTGGAATAGACTGCTCTGTTTTGATTGGAGTAGTTTCAAGAATCCTCGAGGCTCAGGAATCCTGCCATAAGAGGAAAATTGGATTAATTGCTACGGCGATTGATGAAGTCTTAGAGGAAAACGGGGTTGATAGGGTGATTATAAATTCTGCTATTGCAGAACCAGTCAAACGAAATCTTATTTCCTAATCCATGCCTCACAATGAAGAAAATACGGCCAAATGGGAGAAGCTTTTTGAGGATCTCGGACTTTATGAAATTTGTTTACCGAAGCATAAAAGAGGGCTAGAAAAATTCATAAAATCCCAGCGTCTTGAGGCAGTAAGAGAATTTAAAAAATTAGCAATTCATAGGCTCAAACATTATGTAGGAAGGCTGGATAGTTTTCATATAATTGAAGGAATTATTCAAGGAGTTTTTGCTGAAATTTCTTCAGAAGAAAATGGTTCACATTAAAGAACTCCCTGACGGCTTAGAACTCCGCAGTACCAGTTGGTATGAGATTGATGCGAAAAGAATAGAACTCTGCTGGAAAGACCTAAGACAAAATGATAAGATCGGAAAATATGAATTCGTAGAAGATCATATTGAGGTTCAGAATTCAAGAATTGAAATCGGTAGTATCAACGAATTTGTACCACAAAAAATTGAATATGTAATTATCCTGAAAAAGCGCGATAGTATTGACAATTTAGGAGAAAAAGAGGAGAATTCAGACATCAGAAATCGAGTGGTAGATCATGAAAAAGGAGTTGGTGCTGATCCTATCTCAATTCAAGAATGAGTCAAATCTGCCAAAAATGTGGCTCTCAGAAGGTAGAAGGTTGGGAACATGGATCATTGTGTGATGGGTGCTATGTGCAAGAACAATCAAGAGTAAAAATTGCCCCCGCACCTCAAAAACCAGAGAAGCTGAAGGACTGCATTGGTAATCAGTTTAGGTTCTTTTCCATCACTGTAGAGGATTGACGCATGCGTTCGTTGAGTGAAGCCAAGTAACTCTGCATTAGCTCCATTCCGGCCCTGTGCACAAGGAGTCTGGAAAACGTACGCAGCCGTGAGTTCTTTACCATCTATCGGAGAGTGGCGAAAGTAGCCGCTAACGAGACACGAGCTAGAATGCGTATTACGAATCTAGCATCCAGGTATCGAATCCTGGCTCTCTGATCCAACTACTAATAAACTACTAATTTTTTGAAATTCGCTAGTAATTAGTAGTTATGTGTCAGGTGGGAGTCTGCCCGAATATACTGAATAAGGCGACAAGGATGCTTCGGCACTTTGACTCTAGCTAGTGTTAGCTCCCACCATCAATTCTTTTTCTCTCAGGAATGGCAAATCAATGGATTAAAAATGGCAAAGTCAAGGATGCGCATGGAATAGAATATTTTGTTTTTCGGGGCAAGGTGTGGAAAAAACTCCCTTGGTACGCACCGATTTACAAATTCATTAAAAAGATGTTTAACACCACCGTTAGAAGTCAGTGAGTATTACTCAAGTGGCGGAATAGGTAGACGCTAGTCGCGGTAAGGTGGCAATCGGGGCGCGTATCTCAAAGCCGTAAATGCTTCGTAAAACTGATACGCAGAGGCATTAAAGTATATTGCCCCATGCAGGGTGACAAGAAGGTGAAAAACTATGAGTCACGAGCGAGACCTCCACATCCAAATCCCTGCCTTGAGTAATACGCTTTGATTTTTCTTTCTCCCTATGCTGTTAGGAATCTTGAAAATATTGTTGGCTGTAGGAGTTCTGGTTTTTGGGATTTTTATTCATCAAGTTGTTTTGGTTTTTGCGGCAGGAATATTTTGCGGCTCGGACTGAGCCTTCGGAAGTCAAGCCATGCAATAGCATAGTTTTTCCGAGAAGCCCCTTGTGGGAGTTGTCACTTCTCTTTCTATCTATTTTATCTGATTTCTAACCCCTCTCCCAATAACGGCAGTGATGATTATGGCCATTTACAAAGGCATTCACGAGGAGATTGTCGGAAAGGATTTCACATGTGGAAAAAGAAAGAGGAAGATGACACGGGGATTGGAGAATTCTGTATGGAATGTGGGAAGACAAAATGGTGGAATAAAGTGAATGGGAGAGTAGATAATCGAGAATATGGGAAAGAGCATAAGCTGGACATATTGCAGCCCTACACCGATGGGCAATTTGAAAAATTTTACGGAAATCAGGGCAAATAAAAAGCCCCGATGAGCGGAGCTTATTTTGAGCCAGTAATTTAGAGTTTATGTTCTTCTGAGTAATTAATGAGAGCAAGGCGGACATAGGTTTCGAGTTCTAAGTGCATATTCTTGGCCGCTTTTTCATATTTCGCTCTGAGTTCTACAGGAACATTGGCTTTGAGCCAGACGGGATATTTTTTCATAGAAAGAAAAGAGAGTAAAAATAACTAGCAGCTTACGATGTATTGCCAATTGTCGGGAGTGCTTTCGTCGAGAACTTTGCAATGATTCTCAATGGCGTAGGAATAGGCATTAAAGAGCGCTTCGGCTCTAGTACCATGAACTCCTGGACTGGCGAGAAAAAGGCTGAAAGAAAGGAAGAGGTTTAACATAGGAGAAAGGAAAAAAGACAAAAAAGAAATAATTATTCTATAAGTGCATAAACTGTTGAGAGATGAGCGATGGCATCATTTATCGAGACTCTTTCTCCAGTATAATGTTCGCATTCATTGATAATTTCTTTTGCGCCTTGAATTGTTTTAGACCTTTCTAGAAGGTCTTGGCGGAATTTGTTTTTAGTAGCCATGATTTTGGCAAAGAAAGGAGAAGTTTTCATGGGAGAAGGAATAAAAGTGCCTACATTATATTCCTTAATATTCCTTTGTCAATTACAATCGTATATCAAGGAATAGTAAATAAGGGTAAAATCATACAATTCTCTTGCTTTTTTTCTTGAAAAAGGCTAGGATTTGAGCAATGAAACGACCTACTGCAAAGCAAAAGAAGGCGACGACAATTTATTTGGAACATGGGGGTGATTTGAGTGTGGGTGAAGCTATGAGGATGAGCGATTATTCGGAAAAAACGGCGGACAATCCGCAATTGCTGACAAACTCTGCCGGATTCAAAGCTTTGGCGGCGCAGTACGGACTCAACGAAATTAATATTATTGAGCCTATTAAGAAAGGACTCAATGCCAAAGCACAGTATTTTGATAAAGCGCGCGGAGAATTGGTGGAAAGTGATTTGCCGGACAATATCGCTATCCCGAAGTATGTAAATATTCTAGCCAAGCTTCTAGGTATTGGTGAATTCAACGTGACCAAGAACGAATCGCGTTCTATCAAGATCGAAGTGAAAGCTAAGGACACGAGTGAGAATCTGATTGCCGGACTTTTAGCGAGGGCTTATAAAAAAGCACAATGAACTTGAAACCACCAGCACCGGCGATGCTCAAGTTGCAAGCACTCGTTGATGTGAAGGACTTGGAGAAGGTAAAAAGCGAGATCATCCTGGTTTTGGAGAGTAATAACTGTCAGGCTTGTGATTTCACGGTTGTGGATAGCTACACGAAAAACGGGCTGCGCGTTTCGCAAGGTCAGGCTATGTAGGCTCATTGAATGATAAAATCGGGGCTTAAAACGTATTTAAACAACGACATTGTGCACAGTTCACCCTCAAAACAACGTAAAAAGGCAAAAGCAGTGATACAAGAGGTAAAACAGAGAGAAGGAAAAATGATGCCAATTCCGAAAGAGATTGAAGAATCAAAAAGAAAATACGGTTGGTATCTCATGAATGTGAAAGTCAGCGGGGGTAGGAAAGGAATACAAAAGGCCATGCAGATCATCAGTGATTTCAATGCGATCCTTAAGAAAGCTCATTTACAGCAGATTAAGAGATTCCTCGGGATTAAATAAGTCTCAGGCATAGATACCCTTCTGCAAAGTCAAAACGCGCCTTATATCGAATTTAAATGAAGCACAAATGAGTAAAAAGAGAGAAAACAAGGCAAAAGATGACAAAGGGGAGAAATTACAGTCGGACTGTTGTAGGGCAAGGATCATGATTAAGAAGACTCAGAATGTTGGATTTTCGGAAATGCTTTTAGATTTGTATTGCGGAAGGTGCAAAAGAATTATTGCTCTCGGGACGATAGATTGGGCAAAATTGGCGCGGAGGCCCAGAAGCTATTCAAGAAGCATCAGCGCAGCAATAAACCAGAGCTTCAGAGATCTATAGATTACCTAGATGACATCATAACTCTCTACCGACAAATAGATAGAGACAATAAGTAATGTGTTATTTATGCACATTGGCTTTAGCTTGCCATTAAATGAGGAGATAGGAGTTAATTCCATAGATTTTCTCAATTCAAACTGTGCACAATATATGTTGTGTAATGTTCAGCCATCAGAGCCATCATCCTGGTGTTAACAATTGAATAAGGAGAGATTATTGATACGCTCAGAACAGGTAGTACTCCCTGTGTACACGCTCTTATTGGCTACGGGTAGCTATTGGAATAAATTTCTAGGGTAGGGGGGCATGGGGGTGACGGGGGTGGCGTCAAAAAGCGTGGAGTCCATTCCCCACAGAAATAAATTTCTAAAATAATCGAATGTTGTACAAAATATCTTGTACAAAACTATTGAATTATGTACAATTTAGATAGATTTATTCTTTATCTTGTACAAAATGGATATCAGTGTCGCTGAATTGAGACAAAAAATGGCCGATCATCTGGAGAAAGTAAGCCAAGGCGAAGTATTTTATATCACGAGTTATGGGCGTAGAATAGCGGTTCTTTCACCTTATGTACAATATGAAAATAAGAATGTTGTACAAGAAGAAAAAGATGTACAACATTTGTCAGACAAAGAGCAGAAGTTCCAAGAATTGAAAGAGCAAATAGAAACTGTAAACATTCCTACCTCTTTGCGGGAAGATCATTTACAAGATGCGTTGAATAATCCTCCAGAAGTGACAGCGACAAGGACTGATGAGGTTTTTGTTGGCACTTGTGATATTTGCGGTAGCCCCTCTAAAGAACTCTGGGAACACGAAGAAGACGGAGTTGAACGGAGCGTGTGCCGAAATTGTTTTGCAGTGAGAATGCCGGAGAAGGTACCGGCACAGTTTGAGGCATTTCTGAGAACGAGGAGAAAAGTACAATGGACGAATGAAATTGAGACTGGAAATGGGAAATTGTCATTTACAATGAGGGCTCCGGCTACATTTAAAGACTTCAATCCCCTTCCCAAGCCTGTTAAAAAAGAGAAGAAGAAACCATCTCATGCTTGATCTTGAAGCTTTTAAAGGCATTGACCTCGAGGAATCAGTCCTTGGTTGGATACTCAAATACGGTATCTTAAATGAACGTGGTGATCCGATTGAATTCGATGATCATAATTTCCTCATCGAACCATTTGCCGATTGGCATTGGAAACAATGTTGTATGAAGTCCGCCCAGGTAGGCTGGTCTACCTTAGCGATCATCAAGACCTTTTACGCTGCTGCCTATCGTGGGTATAACATCATATATACGTTACCGACTTTTGATGACATCCGGGATTTCGTACCTTCCAAAGTGGATCAGATCGCTTGGAATAATCCGATTATTCGGGATAAGTTACTCAGGGGAGCTGATGGTCAAAAGGAAAGTGACGCCATGACCAAAAAGCAAATCGGGAATAATTTTATCTGGTATCGTGGAACCCATGGGAAAAAGGCCGCCATTATGCACACGGCTGATCTCATTGCTTACGATGAGCTTGATGCCAGTAAACCGGATGTCGTAGATATGTATTCATCTCGTTTGCAGAAGAGTAAGTATAAGGGGGAATGGTGGTTCTCGAATCCAATCATGCCATCGGAACGTGGCATTGCCAAGAAGTACGAACTCTCCGATATGCGCCACTGGATGGTGAAATGTGAACACTGTAACCACTTTCAAGCTCTGGACTTTTTCCAGAATATTGACATGAAGAAAGAAATATATATTTGTAGTAAGTGTGGCCAGGAAATGTCCGATGCTGTGCGTCATGACGGCGAATGGGTCGCTGAATTTCCTGGTCGGGATATGCACGGCTACCATATTAACCAACTTATGGCTATGTGGGTTACTGCCAAGGAACTCATTTTCGCTCAAAAGACCAAATCTCCACAGTACTTCTATAACATGATCCTGGGGATCCCTTATGTGGAGAAAGATGATGTGGTGGATAAACGTATTATTACGCGTTGTATCGAGCAAAAAGAGAACTCCCAACTCAGAAATGCCATGGGGGTAGACGTCGGGCATAAATATAAACACTACGTCCTCGGCAACCACGAGGGCATCTTTAAAGTCGGTGAAGCCGAATCCTGGGATGAGGTCGAGGAACTCATTAAACGATATAACCCCGTCACGGTGATCGATGCCAATCCTGATTTCTATGCGCGGGATATTCTCCGACCGAAGTATCCCAACCAGGTCTACTGCTGCTTTTATAAGAAAGACCGCGAGAAAAAAGATATCTATACTTTCGGCGCGCAGGATCGCCGTGGCTATGTCTATGCTGATCGCAATGCCATTATCCAAAGTGTGGTGGAGGATTTCAATTTCCAGAAGATAAAGTTCACCTGTTTGATGCGCTCACCTGAATCTTATGCTGATAATGAACTCGAAGAGTATCTGAAACACTGGGGCAATATTTATCGCGTGGTGGAGACGGATACTTTCGGCATCCCACATTCCCGCTGGGACACTTCCGGCCCGGATCACTTCGTCCATGCTACGGTCTACTGGAAAATAGCTATCTCCAGGGTGCAGAAGATGGAATATACCGAATTAAATCCCCCGAAAGGATTTCTCCTTTCGCACGACTTCCTGGCTGGCAGAATCCCCGCGGATAAAGTACCACAATTTGAGGCCAAAGCTTCCCCGGATGATTGGCTCTATACTTAAAGATAAATTTGCAAAGCAGGAGAGAATGTGCTACAACCTCTGTGACTGCGCTATTCCTTTCCTATGCGAACCTTTGCGCAGGTACAGTCCTATATCGAATCAATTTATAATGACACTTCCCAGTCTACCTTAGTCCAGGGGCTGATTAATGATTACCATAAAGAGGTTCTGAGCGAAACGAACTGGCCGTCTTCACGGTCTTCTACCACCGCTACTTCAGTCGCTCAGCAACAGGGCTACTCTCTTCCTGTAGATTACAATCGCATGATCGCTTTCAAAGCGACGATTGGCGGAGTGGCCTATTATCCGCCGATTCTCACCAATGAATACGAATGGAATCGTCTGAATGAAGGTACAGGAACGATTTATAATGATATTCCGCAATACTCCTTCCTAAAAGGGGATAAATTTTATTTGTTTCCCACTCCTTCTTCCTCCAGCGTAACTTATACCTTGGAATATGACACCCGCGTACGTGATTTGGCGAGTGGGGATTTTACCGATTACACGACGGGAACGGTTTCGATCACCAATGCCGCAACGACAGTCACCGGTTCCGGGACGACGTTCGCCGCCACCATGGTAAATCGGTTTATTAGAGCCGATACTGACGGTTTCTGGTACCGTATTTCCGCCTACGCGAGTGCCACGAGCATCACGATTTCCAAGGCACTCAAAGGGTCTTCCGTTTCAGGATCAACTTTTCGTATCGGTACACTGCCTTTTGCCGTGGGCGGAGACAATATTATCCCGGAAGAAGGCTGGAAGGTCATTGCTTACGGCGTCCTGATGGAACTATTTGAAAAAAGAGAGGATATGAGCGCCCAGGGTGGACGGGCAAAGTATTTCGAGAATAAATATAATATGGCTTTACAGAAGCTCATGAAACTGCGTAAGAATCTATTCTCCAGCCCCTTTGTCGCGGTAACAGGACTGAGATCACGCGAAGATCCGAATCTTTCCCCCACGGGGCTAACAACTTAATATGGCCTTTGACTGGAATACAGCGATTTCCGGCCTTTCCCCAGACGTCTTAAATAAGACCAATTCCATCTATGGCCCCAATACCACTCTTGGACAAAAGCTCCAGAGTGGAACATTAGCATTCCAAAACCCGGACTTTGTTGTTGCCGGTGGATCGGGAATCTCGGGGATTGCACAGTATCGACCGGAATTTAAGGATCTCAATGGGTTGCAGCTTATTAAGGGGGCCTACAATGGCACTTTGAATTTATCACCACAGGAATTTTCATTCCTTTCCGGGGATCTTCAGCAGGAAGTCAATCGGGCCAAATATCTGCAAACGAATGCGAATGATCCTTTAAATAGCGCCTATGGTGAGGTGTATAAGATTTTACCGGACATTGGGAGTCCGTTGACCGGACAGAGTATTCAGGATAATTACGGACTCGCAAAAAACTCCTTAGCGAAAGGAATGACGCAGGCCGAATATGATGCTGCCAATCAAACCACGAGTACTCCGGCGCAAGTTTCTATTCCCCCGCCAACGCCCTACCAAGCTCCTGCTGCATCCTCTTCTTCTTTTACGCCCATGGCATCTACCCCACTTACCGCATCGGAACAACAGAAATATAATGCTCTTTTAAATGCGCAGAAATTGAATGGCAGCCTGAATACCAGCGGACAAGCTGCTCTGGATGCTTTTAATGCGCGTTTAAATCCACAAACATCAGCTGGAGCCATACCCATTTCTGGCACGCCGACGCGCAGTCAGGTTGTTACTCAGGTGGCTGCCCAACGGGGTGTGCCAGTGGCTGCCAGCGCAGCCCCTTCTATTGATCCGCGGAAACAAGCGGCGCTTGATTTTCAGGCGAGTCGCGGAGTAGTAACGAATTATGCGGCCAATCAAGCGTCAAATCAGGCCGCTCCTGGTGGTTCCTCTGGCACAGCAACGGTAAATGCTACACCGCCAGTGGCAACAGCAGCGGCATCCATACCGACAAATACTACGACCATCACAGCTCCTTCTACGACAAGTGATTCTATTTTTGATACTCCCGCATTTCAGCAAGCCTTAGGACTCGTTCAACAAGGACAGGCGCAACGAGATGCTATTGCTAAAAAATTACAAGATCAGATGGCGGCACAGCAAAATCTCCAGAAATCAACTTTTGATAAGATTTATGGCCCAGACTCCCGACTCTCCAGTTTCTTTGCACCATCTATTCGGACGGTGGAACAACAAATGGGCGATGTTCTAGGGAATTTAGATTCTCTCCAGAAAGATATTGATCAGTCTACTCAGGATGTAGCAATTACATCTGGCGGAAGAAATCGCATTGATGCCAAAGAACGGGGAAATCTTACCACTCAACTTTCCCAATTAACCCGTGCGCACGACAGTCTTACTGCCGGATATAGTCAGCTTAAAGACTTATCCGATAAAGAATTCAATGCGGTAATAGCCGATTCTCAGGCAGCAATAGATGCGACGAAAGAACAACTCGCCAATTCTGGCATGACTGATGCCGAACAATCACTCATCAATGCCGCTTTACAGGGGCAACTGCAACTCGATGTGCAGAAAGCCATAGCTGACCGGGAACAGGGATTGCAAACCCAGAAACTATCAGCAGAGGCGGCGGCTACCCAAGCAAAGGCGACGGCTGATACGAAACAGAAAACTAACGAAGCCGTCGATAAAATTCTTCAAAATGCCTTAGATTTCGTACAGAAAGCGGGTGCCACTCCCAGTGCCGCTTTTGATAAAGTAGCCCAAGATGCCCACCAGATGGCCGCCGAAGGGAAGTCTCTTGGTGAAATTCAGGCCGGAGTACAAGCAGCTATTAGTCAGAATCCACAGGTGAAGAAATACATGGATACGCTCTTCCAACAGGAAGTTAAGCAGGCGACTATCAAGCCTTCTGGGTCAGGTTCTAGTGGAACAAAATTAACAGCCGCGCAACAACTTGTTGCTGTGCAAAATGGAATTGATCCAAATAAGAAGACCGATGAACTTACTCCAGCAGAAGCAAAGATTATTACTGATGCAGCCAAATCTGCACAGAATCAATTATTGGGAGAACTTATTGGGGGATTATAATTCAGAAAATATATGGGACTATATACCGCACTCTTCAATCTGGCTCTAAATCCGAATGTTTCCGCGGAAGCAAAAAAGGTCGTGGCTAATGTGGTCGGGAAATTAAAACAACCGCCACTGCAAGGACCAGTATCACAGAAGCCAGTAGAACCAATTAAAATTTATGGTGCAGGAATCTCCGACGCTTTTCAGGCAGGCGCAGCAAAATCTGATTTTCGTCCCCATCAGGGACCTGTACAAAAACCATCTGAGGGGCCGATACAACAATTTCAAGGAGTTGATACATTTGAAGAAAATAAAAAAAAACTTGAAGCAGATGCCTATCAGAAAGGTTTAAATATTGCTAAGGGCAAGGTGAAATTGAATTCATCATTAGATGTACCTGCAAATCGTCCCAATGGAAAACCTCAATTGGGGCCAGGAGGTGTTATTGTTGGGGCAGCAATAAAAAATGAAGTAACAAAAACCGCAGCGCAGCTCAAAGAATTGGGAAAGGCATCCACGGTCATTGACCAGAAGGTGAATGATTTTTCCAATTATTTGCAACAAAAAGGATTTGGAGCGACTGGAAAAGTGCTTCAAGCGGCTACCGGGATTATCACGAAGCCGACAGAAGCCATGGGGCAAGCCGTGCAATCGGCCGAGCAGGGGCGTCCAGTGAAGGCATTAGGTGAGGCTGGAATGGGATTAATTGGACAAACGCCTTTCGGTGTCATATTTAATGCCCTTTCCTCCCATCCTGATACTGGAAAGGTGCTCAATAGTGCGTTCGATCAGCTCCAAAAAGCCAAAACATCGGTATCAAGTACGCCGGTTTATAATTCTATTAAGGACAAATTCGCCAAAACTACTGGTATCAATCCAGTACATTTCGACGATGCTTTTAATATCATTGCCGACGTAGGCACGTTTATTTTGGCCCACAAGGCACTTTCTCTGGGCGGTGAGGCACTTACTACCAAGACACTCAAAATCACCCCGGAGGAGGCATTTAAATCCGCTCAGGAGATTACGACGAACAACCCTTCTGGTGTTATGCCAGAAAAGGTCGATGCGATTCGGGAACTCTTTAAAGAAGGTGGAGATGCTGTTCACCAGGCTATAAAGACCGGACTGGAAACGAAAGTCCCTCGGAAATTCTTCCCGGAACTCTCTCAGAAAATAGCGCAAGTTTTCAGTGATAATTACGAAGCATTAAAAAGCCAGCGTGGCACTGTACGGAATCCTCTAGGTGGTGCAGTGCCTGATCAAATAGCCCCAGTGCCACAAGAGCCTACAGGAATTCCAGCACCAGAAGTTGCATCAGCGAAGCCAATAGTAGCAGCTCAAGAAACTCTTGATAATTTACATAATTCTCCGGCTAGAATAAAAGGATTTGATATTGCATTTGATGGAGAAGTAAAAAATTATTTAAATGATTTACGGGCGGCGGCACGAAATCCCAATCTTGTTCAAGGTGGCGCTGCGACGATTGAAAAATTTGGGCAAAAAATTATAGATATTGTGAACACTGCACAGGATTTTTATTCTGAAGGAAGGTTTCAAGAGTCTATGATGGAAGCTGAAAAAGCACTTCAATATATACATGAGCGTGCGTTAGGACTTCAAAACACTCCTGCATATCTAATAGAGAAATTTAAAAATCAAAATCCTATAGTGTCAGAAAATCCTCCTACTTCTGAGGCCCCCCCGGATTTAAAAAGCCTAGTGGATCGTTCCACGCTACATTATTCAGTAAAACCAGGTGAGTCTTTAGATGGGAGAGATTTGCGCCAAGAAACGATTGACATGATTCATAAACAGAATCAAAAAATTCCTGATGTAGAGATAGCACAACAACGCGCTGATATGTTGCTCCCGCCAGAATCACTTGACGAAATCATTGCTCGAAAAAGAGGAATTATTACCGATGCCGAAGCGATTGACCGCGCGCGAACAATGAAAGTAACGCTCGATGAAGCTTTGAATATAAAAAAAGGTACTACTCTTAATAAAGAACAGATCACAGCGGTTTCTCAGCTTCTCCAAAACAAGAGGGAAGAAAATCTGAAATTCAAGCAACTGGTAGAAATGGGGCCGACGCTGACGGCTGATGAGCGCACCACGATTCAGAATCAATTAGGTGGCGATATTGCCAAATTAAAAGATGGCGAACTTTTGAATCGCGCCTATGCCGAAAATACACTCAAACTAAAAAAACTGGAGATCGTAAGACTCGCTCTTGGCTCCGAGGCCGGGAGATCACTCCAAGGTCTAAAACAGCAAGTAGAAGCTGTGGATTCTCGTATGCGCGCTATCTATCAGCGCATTAAAACCAAGACGCCCTTAGAGCAACAGGCGGTAGTTGAAGAAATCGCCAAAGCACCAATAGAGAATAATAAGAATTTTATCAGGCTCTTGGATAAGTTAAATAAAGCCGACTTTTTTGACAAAGCAGCGGAGTATATTACTGCTGCAAAACTCTGGAACCCGACAACTCATATTGTGAATCAGGCTTCCAATACGGTACGTCAGGTTTTCGACCTAGCAGTACAGTCAGCGATTACCCCCCATCTTGTCCCAGCGGATATTGCGGGGGCTTTTGCCGGACTTGGCAAAGGACTTCGTAATGCTGTAAGAGCACTTTCTGACGAAGGATACGCGGAACAACTTTCCAAGTTTATTGAAGGAGGGGGAAATGCCCCTGCGATCAAAGGAACTACTGGAAAGATGGTGCGCATACCATTGCGTCTTCTTACCGCTGAGGATGAGATATTCCGGGCAATTTCTTTTGAACGGAGTCTTTATCGTGATGCTGCCGTAGAATCCAAGAAATTAGGAATTCCGGCGAAGGATTTAATTACCAAGCCAACTGAGAAAATGCTGGAACGGGCCAAGGCGAGCGCAGATAAATTGACTTTTCAGGAATCAATGGGAGATTTCATGCGGAATGTCGATAAATTACGTACACCGGCGAATTATAAATCTAAGCCTGTGAAAGGATTAGCGCTTCTGATTCGACAATTTGTACCGTTCCTAAAGACACCAATGAATTTGATGAAACAGGCTTTTGTAGATTTCACGCCAGCGGGGTTGAAAAATATCAAACCGAGCGAAAGATTCAGTGAGGCCAATAGAAGAGTCTTCGCTGAGGCCGCCATCGGCACGGGACTCCTGTTTTGGTTCTGGCAGAAAACGAAAGATGGTATCATTACTGGGGCGGCGCCTTCTAATAAAGCCGAAGCCGATCAGTTTTATCGTGAAGGAAAACTTCCCTATTCAGTAAAAATAGGAGATAAATGGTATCAATATAAAAGAATTGACCCATTTGCTACTGTTCTCGGACTCGCAGCAGATTTGGCAAATAATGTCGATCATTTGGATACAACAACATTTCCTTATTATACCACATTAATTGGGAAACAATTACGAGATAAAACTTTTCTACAGGGACTTGATGATTTCTTGAAATTGACTACTGGAGAGGAATGGGAAAAAGAACAAGTACTCAAGCAATTGGTTACTGGAGTGGCTTTACCGAGTTTTATTGGTGCAGCGGCACGAGCTATTGATCCAACCATACGAAATCCAGAGACGCTCAAAGATGCATTTTTATCTCAAATTCCGTATTTATCCAAGCAATTACCAGCTAAAATCAATGCCATTGGCAATACTTCTGATCGAGCCAGCAAAGGACTTAATGCTTTTTTTAATCCTTTTCTTTCTGGAGATACTTCAAAGGTTGATCCAGTGACCAGTCTTCTTTCTGATACTGGTACTTTTTTAGCACTTCCGCCTCAAAGCTTTAAAGTTTTAGGACAAGAAATAAAGCTAAATAATAGGCAGTATGAAAAATTTTCAACATTAGTTGGAGGGAAAACTTATAAAGCTTTAATTAAATTAGTAAATAATAAAAAATTTAAGGAATTACCCATAGAAGATCAGCAAGGTCTTGTTGATTCAGCGCGTAAAGTAATAATAGAGGTTATGAAACTTAGATTTGTTATGGATAATAAACTTTTAGAAAAAGGAAAAATTCTTGAATCAATGGGCACGAAAGGATTTGTTGCTGAATATAAAAATCTATCAGATGCAGAATTTAATAAACTCCTTGAAGAAAAGAAAAAATCTGGAGAATTTACAGATAAGGAAATAGAATCAGCTCAAAAGATTAGAAGTAAAATTCCAAAATCTACCAATTAAATTTCCAAATTTCTCCATTATCATCTGTAGCAGAACAATTGTTTTCTTCACAAGAAGATGTAATTGTTCCTATGGATTGTCCATTTGGATAGTAGATTTTTGTAATTTCACCATCTTTTGAATCAACTTCAAGATCATGACATTCACCATCTTTGCTTAAATTACAACCTGTTACACCAAGAGGAATTTCCGTTTTTTTAACTTCTGAACAAGCTGAAAGTAATAAAAGAGAGAGGGGAAATAATAAAAATATTTTTTTCATGTTAATGGGGAAAAGAATTTATAAAAAAATTAGCGCCATTCTTTTGGCAGTCTTTTCGGATCAGCAGCATGCCAATCACAGACATAGGTTGAGACATTCTTAATTGTCTTACTGAGACGCGCTGTGCGTTTTCCGGCATCAGGGTTTTTAGCAAAATTACAAACGAGGGCATTATTTTTGTCGATGATTTTTTCTGGTATGCAGGGCATATATATTGATTAAAAGAATAAAAAGTGTACGATAAGTGTGATTGAATAAAATTGCAGTTATAGCCCTGGCAGTCTGGGCTATTTCTGTTTGGTTAGGGGCGGTGTTAAAGGTCTTCTGAATTACTATACGCATAAATATTAGCACAGATTTTGACACAAATCAATAGTTTTTATCTAGTGATAAGTAAGGGGCTTTACTTTCAAATAGAAAAATGTATCATGTCAGCGACTGCGCCACTTGTTTCCCATGGAACAAAATCAAGACCAGACCCGTGAGGGTCTTATCAAGCAGCGCAGTTCGGTTTCGTTCGATGATACGGATGAGACTCTTATTGAAGTAGCGAATGCCTGGATACAAGAATCCCGGTCTCTTCATGATACGATGCTGCGCAAACAGGAGAAAAATGAAAACTATTATTTGGGGATGCAGCTTGATGATAAAAAGCTCAAAGATTTTCAGGCGAAGATTATTCTGAATAAGATATTTCAAACGCTAGAGACAATCATTCCGCGAGCGGTGGAGAATCTTCCTGCACCGATGGCTTCGACTCCAGAAACGGACGAACCTGGAAAAGAAGTGGATTATCGCAAATACACTACGCAAATTGAAGAAACCATGCTCGCTATTGCTGAAGAACAAGACCTCTCAATGAAGCTTAAGGAATTTTTGCGATTCCACCAGCTCTATTATTTAGGGGTAATTAAATTTGGCTACGATGAGGATTGCCAATCTATTTGGGTTGAGAATATCAGACCGCAACGCTTATTTATTCCTCCGTATCCACATGGAGAATATGTAATTGAATTTCACGAAGCTACTTTGAATTGCCTTAAAGAACAATTCCCAAAAATGGCTGAGAAATTACAGGAAAGATTTTTGATGGAAAATAACCGTCAGCGCATGAGTAATAAGCTCATGGGCACACGCATTGGGTATTTCGAGATCACGACAGAAGAATTTAAATTCTGGAAAGTATACGATTTGCTCTTGGATAAACAAGAAAATCCGCATTATGATTTCAAGAACAAGAAACGGAACCACTGGAAGGAACCGAAAATGGATTATATTTTTTCTGATCTCTTTACTTTAGGAAAAGGGCACTACGCCCAAACAACTTTGATCGATCAAATCCTAACACTTCAGGACGCGGTGAATAAACGGAAGCGCCAAATATCTGATAATGCTGATCGGGCAAACGGGGTCATTGTAGCGTATGGAGCGGGGAAAGTGACCAAGGAAGAAGCTGCTGTACTTGAGGCGGCGCGACAACGTCCTGATGGTGTTGTATTTTTGGAAAATGCGGATATTGGTGCCGCTACACATTTTAGCGGACAACAACTCCAACAGTTCGTTTTTGATGATATGGTGCACACCATCCAGGAAATTGATAATCTCGCTGGGACTCATGCTACCACCAGAGGAGAAAAGACTCCGGGAGAGGAAACATTCTCCGGGAGACAGCTTCTCAAAGAATCCGATCAGCTCCGTATTGGAGAGCTGGTGAGGATGTTGGAGCGTGTATCTGAGGATATTTATAATGCTTTTGCACAACTTATTAGAATTCATTTCAAGAAAGAACAATATTCCGTATATCTTTCCCCTGATGGAACCGAGAAACAACTTAAAATAGATGACAAGATTATCCGGGATGGACTTAAGATAAAAGTCCGCCAAGGTACTACCTTGGCCAAAGATAAACCGACACTTTCACAGGAAGCGATTGTGCTTTGGCAAAATAAAGCACTTGATCCGATCACGCTTTTTGAGCGTATCGGTGATCCGACACCGCTTAAGACCGCGGAGCGGTTCTATTTATGGAATACTCAGCCAGAAAAACTCTTTCAGAGAGTACATGAAGAATACAGCCATGCTACTCAGACTGAGCAGGAGCAGGAGATTTTACAATCTGTTATTCAGGCTGGATTGGAAAACAAATCACTTCTGGCCGGACAACCGACGCCACCGTATGCTAAGGCGACCTCACAGCACCTGGCTATCCACCAAGAAGTCATTAATGATCCTCAATTTGCGCAAGTTTCACCAGAAGTAAAGCAGGCATTTATCAATCATATGAAGCCAGAAATTCAGATGGTGCAAGATAAGCTCGGCGCACAAAAGCAACAAGAAGCGCTTTCGCCGAAAGATTTAATTGACAATGGCGGTAAAATGCCTGTACAGTCCTAGTAGTTCTTTGAATCACCGAAAAGACTGCCAAGTTTTTATGGTGTGACTTGCAACTCTAAGTTGCGATAAGTTTGCACCCCGAGATTTCCGGCAGTCAATTTCGGGTTGCAAGTCACCTCATAAGCAGGTGGCTTTTTTTCTACCTATGAATCCAACGAACGCCCAGGCAAGCGCATTGCCAGACGGACAGGAAGCCGTCCAGGAGCCCGTTACTCCTAAAAGTCCTGAACAACCAGCGAAAACGCCCGTCGTTCCTGACGCTAAAAAGGAAGAAGCGGTTGTGTCTTCCGAAAAGGAAGACGATGATCTTTCCCAAAAACCTTTCCATGAACACCCGCGGTTCCAGAAAATGAACCGTGAGATCAAAACTCTCAAATCTGTAGGCAAGGAAGCCCTTGAGCTGATCCGCAAACAGAATGAGAAACTGGAGCAAATGTACGCCGAACAAAAAGGCGAAGAGTACAAACCTCCGCAAGAGGTGCTAGTGAAAACTGAAGACCTCTTCGACCAACTCGACGAAGGACTCGATACACTTCAAAAAGAAGAAAAGCTATCTGACTCCGAGCGCGAAGAAATCTATAGTTTGGCGGAAAAGTATGCTGAGGATACCGAAGGCGGACAAAAAGTTCCGCTTCGTCCCGATATTGCTTATAAGCTCTGGAAAGACATGGGTGGTGGAAAGAAAGCGCCTGATACCAGGCCGTCAAAATCCGTCAAGGAAACCTCTTCCATGACGATGGATTTTCCGCAAAAATTTCGCAACACCAGTGAAATGTATGCGCAATTGCGAAAACAAGCATCTACTTTTAATAATCTCTAACTTTTTTTATGGCTACATTTGATAATTTCTTAACAGATATTACCCAAAGATACGTTGTTCCGAATATTGTGGACACCGTTCTAGCGAGTAATGTGCTCTGTTTAAAACTCCTCGGAAATCCAATTCCCTGGAGAGGTACAACCTATGTGCAACCGATCCAAACATCGGCTTCTACTGCCGGTGGTTCTTTTAATCCGTATGACACGTTTAGTACGCAACGGCAGAATTTGACGAATATCATGTCGTTCTCACCGAAAGCCTACTATCAGTCTGTCACACTTTCCAATTTGGAAATTGCGGTGAATAAAGGACAAGAAGGTGTTATTAACGTGATTGAATCTCAGATGGAAATGGCCAAGAATTCCATGGCCGATGGTATTGGTACCATTTTCTATTCCGATGGAACGGGAAATGGCGGTGCTGATTTCTCTGGTCTCAAGGCCGCAGTCGATGATGGAACGGTCACAGCTACTTATGGCGGACTTCTTCGTTCGACGTATACGACCATTAAAGCGAATCGTACTGCTTCTGTGGGAAATCTGACGCTTTCGGGAATGGGTACCATGTACAATTCCTGCAAGGTTGGAACAGACCGCCCTGATCTTATCGTAACAACTGAGACCGTCTGGAATTACTATGAATCTTTGACTCAGCCGACTGTAGTGACCAATGTCGATGGATATCGTCAGGTAACTATGGATGGCTCAGCTCAGAATCGCTCTGCTCTCAAAGGCGAAATCGGCTTTGATGCCCTGTTCTATCGGGGTGCGCCGATTGTGGCTGATGAGAAATGTTCTTCAGGATATATGTATTTCCTGAATATGAACTATCTCAAATGGGTTTCCTTACCACATCCTGAGAATACGATGGTTGGTTCTGGTTCTAATGTAATTGAAGGGGTTTATTCGGAGGCTGGTCATGAAGTCCCGGTATTCTCTTGGACAGACTGGAAGCGTCCAACGAACCAGGATGCGCGTACGGGTCAATTCATTCTTTACGGAGAACTCATCAATAAAAACCCGAATCGTTCGGGTGTTTTGCTCGGTATTACGGGCGTTTAATTTCTTTAACCCCTTATTACCATGGCTATCAGTGTAAAAAACTATCTCCCGGCAGCAAAATATGGCGGTGTTCTGGATAATATCCCCATCTCCGATATCGGAAGTTTAACCGATGCGAATGGAAATGAACTTCTTACTGGAGACACCGTTGCTTCGGCAGTGAACAATTTTGAAGTGGCAAATGCCGCCACTGGAACAAATCCTCTCCTTTCCGTTATCGGTGATGATACCAATGTCGGAATGGATGTTACTTCCAAAGGCACTGGTGGAATTACTTTATGGTCTGGTACAAAAGGCCGTGAGCTTCTTATTCTTCCAGATGTTGCCTCAGCGGTGAATGAATTCACTGTTTCCTCGGCAGCAACTGCTACGAATCCGTCCATTGCCGCATCTGGTGGAGATACCAACATCGGTATCAATCTCACCCCAAAAGGAACAGGTGTACCGTATTCTACAGTTATCAGCGGGCTCGGTGTTCCAACAAAACTCACCGTAACAACTGATACTACCGCCGGAGCACTCACTTATACCGCAGCTATGCTGAAGGGTGGACTCATTCTCCGTGACCCGAATGGGGCTGGACGGAGTGATGTCACACCTACGGCGGCTCTTTTGGTCGCAGCTTTCCCTGGTTGTCCTGTAGGTACTTCATTTGAATTTGAAATCGTCAATACAGCAGATGCCAGCGAAACAATAACGGTTACTGCTGGTACGAATTGTACTATCGTCGGTACCGCTACTATTGCTCAAAATAATTGTAAACGGTTTCTGGTGAGATTAGATAACGTCACTGCTTCTTCCGAAGCATATACGCTCTATTCCCTGGGAACCTCAACTACTTAATTTTCACTCTTTAATTTTTTCTTATGTCTGTTGGACATCTTCAAAGTCGGGCATGGCAGGATGCGGTCACCGACTCATCCACCACCGCCAAATATCCTCTCGGTACTATTCGTGATGAACTCGACGTTACTACTGGGATGAAGAAGTATCGCTATGTGCTCGCCAATGCTACCGTGGCTAATGGCACGCCGTGTATGTATTCTGATCTCTATAAGAGAGAAATTCATACAACGGTAGCTTCAGCCAAAAGAGGACAGCCCTCCGGTGTTGGTGTTGGCGCGATTGCTTCCGGTAGTTATGGCTGGATTCAGTGCGCCGGGTATCATGCCACCGTTCTTACTAATGGTGACGATGATATTGCTGCCGGTGACACGGTGATTCAGTCTTCTACCGATGCGGTAGTGGATAGCGTTGCCGCTGGTACCGCCACAACCTACAAGCCTTATGGTGTAGCGACTACGGCTGACGTAGACGCGAATAACACCGTAGCGGTCATGCTCGATTGTGTATAAATTAACGGCTCAAAAAGGGGCTCTATAGCCCCTTGAATGAACTTTTAATTTTCTTTCTTATTTTTATGGATTACAAATCCACCCGCACGCTTACGAATATCACGAATCAAGATTTTACTTTCGCCTGGGATAAACAGGAATACACTCTGAAAGCCGGAGAAACGGAGACTTATCCGACGTTTCTGGCGGAACATGGAGCCAAGCATTTAGCCGAATGGATACTCATTCATGGCGAACGGAAGATGTTTGACGATCTCATTGATTCTTCGGGAAAGAGAACAGCCAAAGTAATGGTCATTGAAGATCTGAAAAGTGCTATGGATCTTCTGCTTGATGGCGGGAAAAATGCCAAAGTCGAAGAGAAAGAAACACCAGTGGTTGCCGATGTGGTGAATACGCCAGTGAATACGCCGAGCGCCGATGTGCCTTTGGAGAATCTTCCTTTAGAGGAACTCCGCGCCAAAGCCAAGGAAAAAGGAATTAAGAACGCTCATGTGAAGGGACGGAAGAAACTTTTAGCCGAAATGCAATGAATGAAGAAACGTATCTGCTCTCCCTTCAGCGGCAGTTAGGAGAACTTGAGATTCAGGTAATCACTTAGAAGACCTCAAAGCCACATTGGAGCGGGAGATCAATACGATTTTGGCGCGTAAGAAAAGGATCGAAGAAGATTTTTCCGAATTTATTTCCCAAGAAGAACAAAAGATCACTGCGAAAATCAAAGAAGTACAGGAGAAATATGACCTCGAACTGAAATCTCGCCAGAAAGAGATTCAGGATTTACAGGAGAAAGAAAAAGAAGTGAAAATCAAATCTCTGGAAATCCAGAAGAAAGAAGTAGAAATTTCCAAAAAGGAAAAGGATGGTGAAAACCAAGCCCTTGAAATCGCCGCCAAAGAGCGTTCTGTTCTCTCAATGATGGAAGATGCTCAGAAGGAATTAAAACGCGCCAGAGAGGCAAAAAAAGGGCTTAGTGTAGAACAGGAGAATTTCTCCCGTTTGCTCCAAGAGATAGAAGGGCAGAATCGCCAAAAGGATGCACAGTATGAAACAAAGTTCAAGATTGTCATTGAGAAGGAGCGGATTGCTGAGGAAAAAATAAAGTTGGCGGAAATATCCCGGAATCTTTTTGAAGGGAAGAAGAAATGGATTCAGGATCAGGAGGAAAAAATCAAAGACCAATGGGCAACTCTTTTAAACGCGCAAAAACATTTTTCTCTTTCCCATGGCTAAAAATTACGGACAATTGGCACGAGATGATAATAGAGTGCCACTTCCGATGGCCAATTCTTTTGTCACAGCAGATGTCTCGGTTTCGGCCAAAACATCACCGCTCACGGTTTCCAGTGCAGAAGTGGCCATTACAGTGCCATCGAATGCCGTAGAGATGGTGATTACCGATGTTGATAATGATCTGAGGATTTCCGAAGTGACTGGTATGGCGCAGTATTTTGTGTATTTAGGAGCAGCCACGAATCCGCTGAGAATCCCGGTAGCGGGACTTGACACCGTGTATTTAAAGAGACACGGCGGCTCTGATGCCGTTACCCAATTTTTCTTTGTTCTCGTATGAGCAACGCTAAAAGAGATCAAAATCGGGTCAGAACTTTAATTGGAAAGAATTCCACGGATGCCACGCAAATCACTTTGGCGCAAATAAATCCAGCTACAGGGAGTCTTAAGGTATCAATTGCTAATGAAGGGCTCACAGTTACACTTGGAGGATCGATAATCCCTAGGGATCGAAATCGTATTCCGGTAAGTTATGGTCGAACCGAGAGTATTTTTACCACAACAATTGCCCCGCTCTTAATTTCTCCAAACGGAGCCCTTTTAGTAGAATTTCCATGACAAATGCGCAACATGATGACAATCGGGTCGCCGGGATTTTAGGAGTAAGCTCTGCCGATGGGGTAACACCTCTTCCGTTGAAAATTAATCCAAATACGGGGCGGGTTTTGGTGGAAAGCACTACCGCTGGCGCAGATGGACGAAATGCCGGATTTTTGTATCAATTCAATACGAATACAGCGGCTAGTGATCCTGGCAGCGGAAAATTGAAATTCAATAATGCCACTTTCTCTTCTGCTACGGTTCTCTATATTTCGGAAACGGATAATGATTCCAACAGCTTAGCAGCGGAACTCGCTACTTGGGATGATTCTACTTCAACAGTAAAAGGAAAAATTAAAATTACCGAAACAAGTGATCCAACCAAATATGTCCTTTTCCAAATTACCGGAAGCATTACTGATAGTGGTACTTATGATCGATTTACAATTACTTATATTTCAGGAAATCTAACGACACTTTCTAATAATGAGAATATTTCTATTCTTTTTTTAGCAACCGGAGATAAGGGGGCGGATGGATCAAGTACTGGTGATGTGGTTGGGCCAGGAAGTGCCACTGACAATGCAATTACTCGATATGATGGGACAACTGGGAAACTGATTCAGAATTCTTCGGCAACTCTGAGTGATACCGGAGACATAGAAACTATTTCCACCAGTGCTGGCGCTACTGGTCCGTCTCTTTCGCTCTATCATAACTCCGCGAGTCCAGCCAATTCAGACGTAACTGGATTGATTCAGTTCAATGCTAATAATGATGCAGCCGCAAAGAAGGAATTTGCACGTATTGAACAGGAAATACTAGGCGATGGAGCAGGAGCGGAGGCCGGAAAGCTTAATTTTTATGTTTCTCAATCTGGATCGATCACAAAATTAATGGGCTTGGCAAATACAGAAATGAAGCTATTCGGGGGTACGGGAATTATTTCTGATACAGGACAGGATTGTTCAATTGGAACCCCAACCGGAGGATTTATTTATATGACAGAAGGTGGTGATCTGGAACTTTCTTCAGCTACAACTATAAATATGTTGAACCCCTTGGTGATTAGTAGTAATGCACCTCTTCTTTCGAGCTCAGTTGGAGTTGCCGGAACGATTACTTATGATTCGAATTTTATTTATATTTGCGTGGCTACTAACACCTGGAAACGTATTGCTATTACTACTTTTTAAATTATTTTTCTTTTTTTATATGTCAGTTTTAGTTGAAAGAGATGACACCACCGGTATTTTGAAAATTTTTGAGGATTCCATGGAAATAGATATTCCGAACGGAATATGTAATCTTTTTATGGAATTACATCCAGGGGCTATTATACAGCAATATGGAAATGTTTCTGGAAATGCCCATACTGCTTACGGACAACATAATATTCTAGGAGTAAATGCTACAGAAGCAGTGACAATTACTTTGAATAATCAACTTATTGATAAACAAGGCTTTAAATTGGTTATTAAAGATGAATCTGGAAATGCTTCAGCAAATAACATTACAATTATAACAGAGGATGGGGTAACAATTGATGGGGGTTTAACTAAAACCATCGACTCAGATTATGGAAGTTTACAGATTTATTCTAACGGGACAAATCTTTTCACCTTTTGATGCCACTTCTTTCTGGAAAATCTTCGGCTATAATCGGAAAGAATATCCGTGAACTAGTGCATACAAAACCGGGAAAAACTCGGAAAAAGGGCATGATGACAATGGCAAGAAATATGCACATTACCCCTGAAAGAGCGAAAATCATGCAGGCCGTAGCAATAGCCCGTTCCAATGCCAATAAGTATTAACCTATGCCATGCCCAATCCACTCATCACTATCGCCGATTTTTCAGGAGGAATTCTCGATGATCCGACAGAACAATCTTCTAATGGATTTCAGAAAATCGTCGGGGTAGATATTTTCAGTAAACCAGGAATTATGCGGCCAAGCGTTTCCACCACTGCGGAAACAACGGCAGCGGTAACTGGATTCATTACGGCGATAGATAACTTTGACGGGGATGGTACGGATAAGCTCTATGGTTTTGATGGATCGAAAATATACAAAAGGACAACCACCACTTGGTCGGTAGACCGAACGCTTTCTGGGACGACCGCACTCCTCGATACTCCTACAATGGTACACTGGAACGGGGCTCTTTATTATGCAACGAAGACAAATGTCGGAAGACTCACTGGAACAACCTACGTTGATAATTATCTTACTGCGACACTTGCCGGTACTCTTCCTGCTCAAGATGATTCCTGGAAGCCAATGAAGGGGTATCTTGATAAACTTTTCATTGGTGACGGACGATATATTTCTTCTATTGATACTTCGGCAATATTTACCGCCCAAGCACTTGTTCTTCCTCTTGGTTATCGAATTCGGCAAATTGAAATCATCAATGATCGATTGGCTATTGCTTGTGGTGGAGATAGCGCTACTTCCAGTGATAATTCAAAATCCACTGTATTCATCTGGGACGGAGTAGATACGAAACCAGAGGCTATTATCGATATTTCCGCAGTAGGTGGCAGCCAAGCTTTAAAAACGATTGATAACACTCTTTTTCTTTTTGCCCGGAATACCACTCCTCCGGCTCCAGGCGGGATTGATATTTATTATTATAATGGGGCCGATTTTCTTTTACTGAAAACAGTTCCGACAATTGATGCTGAATCGGGAGATACACGTATGTATGCGAGTGCAGTGGAGAATTATAACAATGATCTTATTTTTGGGACGAGTCTGGTTTCTCATGCAACTGGATATATGAATGGAATTTACAAATTCGGCAGACTTCGGAATAAAGATGGGCGAGCATTATCTTTGGATAATCTCTTGCCCAGTGGAGAACAGAGCAAGGTAAAAATCGGCGCCTTGAAAGTTTTCCAGAATAAATATTTCTTTAGCTTTGATGAAAATAGCAGCTATGGTGTGGCAGCACTCTCAACTACAACAGCCAATAATGGTTATGTAGAAAGTCAAATTTACGAAGTGGACACGAATGGATTCCCGAATTTAATCAAAGGCGTAAAGATTGATATGAATCCATTGCCAGCCAGTACAAGCCTTCAGGTGCTGTATGATGCTGATCAGACGGGTACATATACTTCTTTGGGGACTTTGACTTCCACGAATCAAAATCAGATTCTCTATGGAATTTATACGCGTGCGCAAAATTTGCAGTTTAAATTAGCTTTTACTTCTTCTGGACTCACTTTTCCAGAAGTTACGAAAATTGAAATTTATTAATGGAACTTCTTCCGTCTTTACCTTCGGTGACTCCAAAAAGACCAGAGCCAACTGGTAAAACCGGAGGAATCCCAAAAATAAGGCAGCGCCAAACTGAGCTTCCTGGACTAACCGTGGTAGATACTTCAACTATTGATCTATCTTATTCGGCAGGAATTCTAAGTGCGAGCGTTATTCCTGGAGGGATAAGTCATAATACTCTTGCTGGACTTACTTCTGGAGATCCACATACTCAATATATCTTTCTTTCTCCAACCACTTCTACACGAAATATAATCACACCAACAGCAGACAGAACTGCTCTGACTTTGAAAGCATTCTCAGTACAAACAGTGGATATTTGGCAGGTTGTGAATTCAGCAGGAACTGTTGGCGCACGAGTTACTTCGACCTTAAGATTTTCTAATCCCGGAACAGGATCGGGCATTCAGAATGAAATGTTTGGTGCTTCTGCGGGCTTAGTTTCCACTGGAAGTTATAACAGTCTTTTTGGTTTTAGTGCTGGCAGTGCACTTACTTCAGGAAATCAAAATAGCCTTTTCGGGGCTTTTGCTGGATCAAGTATTACCACTGGTGCTAGTAATATTTGTATCGGTGAATCAGCAGGAGCCGGGATCACTTCTGGTGGAAATAATACAATCATTGGAACTGAAGCTGCACAATTATTAACTACAGCTAATAGCAATATCGCAATTGGATTTAAAGCAGGTGCAAAGGTAACTACGGGAGGAAACAATGTGCTTATTGCTACAAATGCTGCACCAAACCTCACAACTGGTACGGAAAATTCTATTAATGGTGCAAATGCGGCGAATAATCTTTCTACTGGCTCATATAATTCAGCTTATGGTGCAAATGCTCTCTATAGCCAGACAACTTCAAACTTCAATACTGGTATTGGGCATTCTTCTGGTTATTATAACACAACAGGTATAAATAATACATATCTCGGATTCCAGTGTGCAGGAAGTGGACGCGGGCCGAGTACGAATAATTTGAACTACGTGACCTGTCTCGGGATGGAAGCGGAGCCCTTTGCCAGTAATGATGCTGCATTCTCACCGTATGCTAATAGAATCCTTTTTGAAGGAAACTCCACAGGAACCGGGGCAAGTATAAAAGAAAGAGGTGCTATCAATCTTTCTTGGATAGATTCAACAAATGCTACGCGTAAGGCCAAGGTCACATTTTCTGCCTTTGACACTGCGGAAAGAGAAGGATTTGCAATTGAGGCCAGCGGATCGGCTGCAAAGATTGCTTTTTATGGGGGAACACCAGTCGTACGCGCCGCAGCCATTGGTCAACTTACTGATAGCACTGGTGGAACTGCGAACAATACAGTGGTGGCAATTAGTGGAACTGGGGCGGATGCAGACATCAATAATAACTTTGCTGATTTGATTGCTAAAATAAATGCTCTTGAGGCATTGCTAAACTCTTCAACAGGTATTAATCTTTCTGCATGACCGCATATTTACAATTAATGGATGGCTTTCCGTATGATGATGGTTCGCGTCGACCGGTAAATAACGCAATCCTTGGAGTAGTAAAGAGTGAATTTACGCCAGGAAAGAGGGTGGAAGCAAGAGCATATCTCTGGGAAAGCGCCACTGCTTATGAGGACTATATTTCCGGGCAAGCGGTTTTGCCAATTTCCCCAGTTCTTACAGTTATAATAAAGGATCAGGATTATATTGATTATTTTGAGACGGCAATTTATGCTGGCCCTTCTAATCCCACGGCACGAACTTTTATACAGTTTATAATCACAAAATACTTAAAGGATAAGAAACCACCGAATGATTTATTCGATTGGGCGAACGTAGAGCTATCTACAAACCCCGGCGTTCCTTTTACGTCTTTTAGTGGAAAACATTGAAGAGTCAGTCAAAGAAGGCAGCCTTATACTTGTTGAAGCAAGAGACTCTGGGAATCTACCTGGCTGGATGAAAGAAGTTCAAATAGAAGACGAAGAGAATATTAAGGTGGTAGGTTTTGCCAAGGGATTCTCGCAGAACTATTTGCACATTGCCCAAGCAATAAAAGGAAAGTTCTCGGCGAACGTCTTACGAATTCCAAAGTCAGCAATTGTAAAGTTTACAATTCTGATTTCAATTATTTTGGTATTATTGATAACCATCTTTACAATTGAAAAGTTTTCTGCTATAAAGGGGGCGCTTTATGCTTTACTGCCATGACGAAAGAAGTTCCTACTCCTGAAGTTGCTAAGACCGATTCACTCGATAAGCCAATGCAAGAACCAGAACTGGCGCGACTTCAAAGAGAGAATGGCACAATGAAAAATCAAATTGAATATTTAGCGAGTGCATTGGGAAGTATTCAAAATGTTCTCAATATGGCTTCGAAGGTGAAGTTTTAAGACTTAACATATATTAAACTACTAGTAGGTAAAAAACTTTACAGACCACAAGGGATTGCTACAATGTGAGCAATTTCTTTCGTCATATGTGGAAACACCTGCAATCGGCAACAAAGCTTGTTTTATTAATGTTTTCACTGAATCTTTGTATTATCGTTACGGTAATAGTTTTGAAAAATCTCGATAACGAGAAAATAACTCTGCCGCTTGTGATTCTCTTTGGGAATATTATTGTAGCAGTGTTTTCTTATTATTTTGGAAAAGGCCAGTCCAATCCAGGCTCGGTCACGGTAACACCAGGAGCGGCTTCTGGAAGTACTTCTACTGTGACCACTTCTTCGCAAACAACTACGCCTAATGATACACCAGCAAATGTCTCGACAGAGACTCCAAATCTTTAACCTTATTCTGTGATATAATGAAATGTCTCGAAACGATAACCAAGAACTTCTTGGCAGAATCATTGCTCTCGAAGAACTCTGCAAATACCAGGAGAAAAGCATTAGCGAACTCAAGGAATCTAATAAATTCTATCGAAATTCAATCTTTGGATTGTTAATATCCGCCCTCTTGCTATTCGTCACTCTTTATTTTCGTTCATCATGATAGAGGAAAAAAAGAAGCCATCGGATGAGGTTATTCTTCAGATCCTTGCACTTCAAAAAGAGAACGCTAAGAAAAAAGTCTTGCCTTGGTGGGTGCAGCTTATCGGATACAGTCTTATCTTGCTTTCCATATTTCTTTCTACAAAACTTTTATATAATACTATTAGGCATCCAGACAGTGATTTCTTTTCTAGCATTGCATTTTTATTTTCCAAATGACAGATCCACTTACCCTTGCTTTAAAAACTTCTCTAGAGGCTCATAAAAAGACACGTAAATTGTTATATTGGTGTATTGGACTACTTATTACCATTCTTCTCGTCAAATCAGGGCATCTTATCTTTGATCTTTGGAATACTTTAAAAGTAGCGCCAGAAAATCGCGGAATTATAAATGAAAAACTTGACGAAATCAAATGTTTCGTGAATCCTGCTGATATGAGTTGCAAGCATACTGTTTCCTTTCTAATGCCAAAATGAAGCTTGTCTATGTACTTCTCGGCATAATCCTTTTAGGGATTTTCGCTCTTGAGGTTTTTATTTCAGTAAAAGTGTATAATATGGATAAAGCTTTTAACTCTTTATGTTTATATGGCACGTCCGATTGTAAGCAAAGTGAAGTTGCTCAATAAAAACACCGGCAAAGTTATTACTTTAGTAAAAACGAATTATCCAAAAGCACCGATTCCTTATCCTCGTGGACAAGGCAAAGTTGCTCGTCGGAGTACCGGAAGGGCTTAATCCTTTTATCTTCTGTATCAATAACTATTGGTTAGCAGTAATAGGCTGGAGCCTGTTAAGCGTGATCATGGAATTTGACTTTCTCTGTAAAAAGGTGAGAGCATGGCGTTGGTATTATCGTTTGCATCATGGAGATCATGGACGAATACGGCACCATACATGAATTTGAACCTACTGAAGATTTACGAAAGGCACTGAAAGAAGCTGAAGAAATGAGAAAACATCCTGAAAAAATGGTGTTTTATACGGTAGAAGAATTTTTAAAACTTGCATGAGCTCTGTCATAAATGATCCTCAACAACTTAAGTCTCCGGTAAAGGAGGCGTGTTTAGAACTGCTCAGATTACATCCTGAGATTCGCTTGACTGAAACCCTTAGAACTGCGGAAAGGCAAGCCGAACTCTACGCACAGGGGCGTACAACACCAGGCCCCATAGTTACTTGGGTGAAACATTCCAATCATCAAGATGGAGTGGCTTTTGATATATGTTTTAAAGGGCCAGTTCCATATCCTACAGATATTGCTCCTTGGAACGCCGTAGCAGCGGATGCGAATAAACTGGGACTGCAATGGCTTTACGGTCTCTATAAGCAAGATAAACCGCATTTTGAGATCAAGAAGGTGCAAATTCCTAAGCCCGATAAAGCGCTCATTGATCAGATCATGCAAGATAATTCCGAGAATTGGAATAAGCTTTATCAATTCCAGGGTACTGAAGCTGCCAGATTAGCGCTGCATGATTGTAATGAAGATTTGAAAGTGTTTTTGTAGAAGACCATTTTGCTAATGTCGACAAAATGGTATGATCAATTTGTCCTCAATCTCTCAAAGATGAGGGGTTCTCTACTAGTAGTCACTACGAAAAGCCCCCTATAAGGTTCCGTCCTTATGGGGTTCTTTTTATTTTTGATCTAAAAGTAGAAGCCATCTTTCTATCTCTGCGCGAAGATCTCTCAGCTGTATGATATTAACGAGTCTCCTGGAGAGAATCGTTTGTTCTTGAGATCTCAAGGCAAGTAGATGCTCTTGAATTACGTCTTCGCCAACAGGAGCTATATCAAGATGGGGCATGAGATGTGATATTATAGAATTTATTCTGTTTTTTTAAATGAAAAATAAATAAAAATTAAGCACTCAATAAAAATTACAATCCACCGAAATAAAGATTTTTCAGGATTAAGCAATCCCAGTAAAATCATAATCCCCCAAAATATTTGGTTCTGAATTGTCTTCATACATTCTTCATTACAGAGAATAAAACTTACCAAGAGTTAATGAATTCCTTCTTTGTCAATCCTCTGCCATTTTTAATCGCATAGACTTCCCGAATTTCCCGATTAAATCTTGATCGCGCCGATTCATAAGCGGTTTTTTCTGATCCGTGCAAACTTTCTAGGAATTCTTTGTGGGCATAGCGTATTTTCTCAAGAATATCATCAATGAGCAGCTCTTGATGCGAGGACTTTTTAATTTCTAAATACAAATCCCAGATTATTTTCGTAAACTCTTTAATACCGCGATTCTTGAGCATAAGGTGGAGGAGAAATAGGAAAAAGGGTCGGATTTCCTTGCGAATCAAAATTTCGTGGACGTCTATATGTTGTATGACTCATCATCTCTTTATGAGCGTGCTCTAATTTAATATCTTTGGGTGGCTGGATCTTATTCTCACCACTATCACGGTCTTTTTTCTGTTCATTCCTTTGTAGCCTGCCAATACTCTGCACATCAAATGGTAAAGTACTGAAATCTCTCTCAGGATAGTATATTTCCATGAACTTCTGAAAGAATACTTTCCCGCCTACTCTGGTCTCAGGATACCATAAGAGGCATTCATAGATTTGGCCGGAGAGAGTAGAGAGATCAGTCATTATCTTCTAAAGTGTAATTTTTAAGTAATCCATTGTCTTTGGCGCAATTCTCATGAACATAAATATCTATTTCTACGAATTTTCCATTTACTTTTTGGAGTCTTTTAAGCCATGTTTCGTGAGCCAGAAGTTTTTTCCCGCAAAGATCGCAATTCATTGGCTTTTAGATTTTAAAAGATTTAAGGCCGTTCTGAGTCCTGCAATATACCAGTCATACCACTCTTCCATACGAAATCCTTTTTTCTTCACTTTTTCCTTCACAGATATTTCCATTTCAAGTGCTTTGATTATTTCTTTTCTGTTCATTGTAATCCTTGAAATTTAAGAATCTCTGCTCTCATAAGTTTTTAGTCATAGCTTTCTCCAAGGCGGAGAGTGAGCGGATTGCTTCAAATTCAGTTTGCAAAGCGTTATACCGAACTTGCGATTTTAAAGACCTCTCCCGACTCGCCCTAAGTTCCTCTAGGAACATCGTGTACACATCATCTGCCTCCGCTATGAACCGAATCTTCCATTCTGAGGCGTTTTCTTTCTTCTCCTTGAAAGATTTAGCCACCTCCATCATTCTCTTCGCTAATACGGCCTTTTTCATGTCTTCCTTGAATTCTAAATCTGCCTTGTCTTCAGCGTACTTTTCTCCGGCTTTTTGAATATCATGCGGAAGATCGCGGAGCCGTTGTTGAATATCAGCTATTTCCATCTTCTTTAGAAAGAGTTTGTTGGACATCTTTTTGTGCTAACCAGTTCACCTGGCCGCACTCACAGTTCAAGCGGAATTTCGCACCGTAAGCTGTAGCCTTACTAAGCTCAGTAGCTAATCCTTCGAGACCGCATTTCTTACAAGAAGCTTTGTATTCAACAGCCGGATAGTCAAGCGAAGGCATATCATCTTGCACTGGGGTACGATTTTTTGCTTTGTTGATCTCATCTACCGAAGCAATAGAGTCAATAACTCCTATTCCCATAAAGGCGAGACATCTTCCCACAGCCGAAGTTTCCGCATTTTCTAGAGCTGAGGTTTTGTTCACCGTGCCAGTCCCACTGATTTCCTGAGCGAAGCCGGTAAAGAACCTCCCACCAAGACCATCTGGGTAGGCCGTGGCCTTAATTACGATCATATCGCCTTCCCATTTAGCTATTTCAGTCTGAATACAGCCTTGCGGATAAGTCTCATTAAAAAAGATCACGCGATCGGCCACAAGGACATATTGTTTCCCTCCTTGTACTTTAATCGCCTTTGATTTTAGAGACTTGTCGGGAGAATCTGACATAGAGAGGAAAAAGAAAGAAAAATTTAATCACTATATCGTTTTACGTCTTCCCTTTGCTCAGACAGGAGATCATTTCTCCAGTCAGATACTTCTTGTTGATAATCGATAAACCATTGCTGGATTTGGTCTTCGCTCATTTTTCACCAAATAAAAAAGTTTCAATTACCCACAAAAAGCAATCTTTCCATTCTTTCCAGTTTTGAGGAGTACGTCGATATAATTCCCCGGAAAAGTTAAAATCATCAAAAAAAGTTATAAAAATAGCAGCAATTAAAATGGCCGGGGAAAACAAAACACAGAGAATTATACGGAAAATCATTTTAAATCTAAGGTATGAATTCATAGGTTTTACATTAAAGACTTGAAAAGAGGTCATTTGGAGGAAAGTAAATCGTAGGTCCACATTAAAAATATCCAAACACACGCACTTAAAGCACTGCGCGCAAAGAATCCTCCAATTCCCCCTTCTCCTAAAAAATCTTTAATAAATAGTATATAAAAAATAGTTACATTTCCTAATAGACTATAGAGCCAACTTTTTCCAGAGGAACTCATGTCTTAAAAATAAAGGCGTAAAGCAATACTCAAATACGCATAAATGATAGGTACTAAGAGCAATCCCAGCAGAGCCAATGAAAAACGAAGAGTTTGCATAAATATTAATTATAACTTAATAAATTTAATAAGCATTAAAATATAGTTAAAACTATTGACTAAGTAATGTGTACGTGAGTAGAATTAAGATACATTAAAAGTTCCTTAACACCCCAGGCTCTCAAGTTTCTCTAGAATAGCCAGTCGTCCGAATTCACTTTGTGAAATGGAACGAAGCTTCTTACAAGCTTTTACAATCCTGAGTCGGTCGTCGTCATAGAGTCCGATCCAAGTT
>Ga0134122_10000156_pt1 | contig 40302 bp, 29 predicted proteins | sample KB302_FD_96461 | JGI IMG/M metagenome (GOLD analysis project Ga0134122, IMG submission 96461) | Terrestrial soil microbial communities without Nitrogen fertilizer from Kellogg Biological Station, Michigan, USA - KB3-0-2 | ecosystem: Environmental > Terrestrial > Soil > Unclassified ... | reverse complement strand
TTCACGGCGATCGGCGGCAACCTCACCGGCTCGCCCGCGCTGATGGGCAACACCGTGCTGTGGAAGCCGGCTTCCACCTCGGTGCTGTCGAGCTGGGTTTTGATGCAGATCCTGGTCGCCGCCGGCATGCCGCCGGGCGTGATCAACTTCCTCCCCGGCAAGGCGAGCCAGGTGGGCGATCCCGCGCTCGCGCATCCCGATTTCGCGGGCATTCATTTCACCGGCTCCACCCCGGTGTTCCAAAACATGTGGAAGACGATCGCCGGCAACCTGCCGCGCTACCGCTCCTATCCGCGGATCGTCGGCGAAACCGGCGGCAAGAACTTCGTGGTCGCCCATCCTTCGGCAAACGCCGAGGCTTACGCCACGGCGCTGGTCCGCGGCTCGTTCGAGTACCAGGGGCAGAAGTGCTCGGCTGGCTCGCGCGCCTACGTGCCGAAATCGCTCTGGCCCGCGGTGCGCGCGAAGCTCGCCGAGCAGCTCGATTCGGCGAAAATGGGCTCGCCGCTCGACTTCCGGAATTTCGTCTGCGCGGTGATCGACAAGCCGTCGTTCGATCGAATCAAGGGATACATCGACTACGCCAAGAGCTCTCCCGAGGCCGAGGTGATCTTCGGCGGCGTCTGCGACGATTCGGTCGGTTATTTCATCGAGCCGACCGTCGTGGTGACCACGGATCCGAAGTTCAAGTTGATGGAAGAGGAGATCTTCGGCCCGGTGCTCTGCCTCTACGTCTACGACGACGCGGATCTCGAAGCGATGCTCAATCTGGTGGACACGACCAGCCCGTACGGCTTGACCGGGGCGATCTTTGCCGACGACCGGCGCGCGGTGGCTCACCTCACGAAACGGCTGCGCCACGCCTCGGGCAACTTCTACGTCAACGACAAATCGACCGGCGCGGTGGTCGGGCAGCAGCCGTTCGGCGGCGCGCGCGCCTCGGGCACCAACGACAAAGCGGGCTCGATGGCGAACCTCCTGCGTTGGACGTCGCAGCGGTCGATCAAAGAGACGTTCGTGCCGCCCACGGATTTCCGCTATCCGCACATGGCGGAGGAGTAGGGCATCTCCCGAGTCCAAGCGAATGCGCGGCGAGGAGCTCTTCTCGCCGCGCACCTCGTCGCTTTCCAGAGTCTCTTCAGCCCGGCGGGAAGAAGCCGTTTTTCGCCACCGGCAGGCACATCTTCGTCGAAGCCAGAGGGATAAATTTCTGCGGTGGCACGCCCATCGCGTCCACAACCGGATTGAGCTGGGTGAGTTGGACGAGATGATCGAACTGCATGGAGTCGACCTGGTAGCACAGTACGTCCGAGTAGCGGATGATTTCGAGCAGCTCGTCGGTCGGACCCTGGAGATCCTTCATCACCGGAACGCAGAGCTGAATCGGATAGAGATTGCCGGGAGCCGGAACGTTCACCCATTCCGTCATCCAGGAATACAGCGGATTCAGATGATGAAGGGTGAGCGGCGTAGGTTCCGTAGCCTGCGGGGTTTCGACGCGGAAGCATTCGACGTCGAGCCACTGGATCAGCTTCAACACGTCGGGCGGGATGACCTGCGCGTCTTTGCGGACGGGAAGGCAAAGCTGCTCCGGCTCCTTGACGACCACCTGGATGGGGTTGCTGAGCGGTGGCCCGATATTGGGGTTCAGGTGATCGAGGCGGAGGCTCAGGTCGAGAGGACGACCGCCATCGATCTTGTAGCAGCTCCAATCCACGTATTGCATGAAGGGCAGCACCGTGCTCGGCGGCGGAATGCCGTTCTTGTAGACCGGGAGGCAGAGCTCTTGGGCTTCCCGCACGATGACCTGCTGAACGGCGGCGTCGGCTCCAAAGGCGGGATTGAGCTGATCGAGCCGCAGCGAAATATTGAGCGGCGGCTGCCCACCGGTTTCGAAGCAACGGACGTCGAGGTTGGCGACGAAGTCTTTAGGCTTCGGCATTGGTTGCGCTCGGGTCGCGGGCGGAACGGCGAGCGCAAACCCCAAGAGCAGGACGCAGATTGAAGGTCGTTGGATGGGACCTGTGGGATTGGACATACCCTCTCCTTGCTGCTCGATGAGCTACCGTCATTGGCAGCTCCGCCTATGCGGCGGGAATCCCGCCGCATAGGTCGGTAGGGCCTGATCCAAACAGACGTTCCTCAGCCCGGCGGGAAGAACCCGTTCTTCGCCACCGGCACGCACAGCTTGGTCGTGGCTCCCGCGACGACGTTTTCCGCCGGTAGGTTCATGTTGCGCAGAACCGGATTCAGATGATTCAGCACCACCGGCTGGTTGAGCGGCGGCGCATCCACCGGATAGCAGAGGACGTCGGAGTAGGCGACGATCTGCGCGATCGCCGGGTTCAGCGGACCCTGGCCGTTCTTCTTCACCGGCACGCAGAGCTGCGGCTCCGGCGTCTGCTGGAAGAGCGCCTTCTGGCCCGGCATGGCGGCCCATAGCGGATTGAGGTGCTGGAGGAAGATCGAATCGATGAGCGGGGGCTCGCGAGGCTCGAAGCGATAGCACTTGACGTCGAGCCACTGGATCAGCTGCAGCACCGCCGCGGGAAGGACCTGGTTGTTTTTCCGCACCGGCACGCAGAGCTGCTGCGGTTCGCGCACGGTGCCGTCGACCGCGGGGCCAAGAATGGGCGGGATCTCCGGATTCAAGTGGTCGAGGTGGATGTCGAGATCGAGCGACGGTCCGGCGATCTGATAACACTTCCAATCCACGAAGCGGATGAACGGCAGCACGGTGTCCGGCGGCGCCACCTGATTCTTCTTGACCGGGACGCACAGCTCCAGCGGCTTGCCCAGGATCACGTCCTCGGGCGGCAGGCCCTTCTGGACGAAGTAGGGGTTCAGATGGTCGAGGTGCAGCGGCACGTTCAAGGGGGGCTGGTCGTTCAGCTTGTAACAGCGGACGTCGAGATTGGACACGAAGTCCTTCGGCGTCGGCAGCGCCTGGGCCTGCATGACGGCCGGAAGGGCGAGGGCGAGGCCCAACATCAGGGCGAACGCACCTGCCAGCCGGACGGGACGGACCTGCTTGGACATAGCTCCTCCTTGCTGCTCGATGAGCAGCCATCTTTGGGAACGCCGAGTTTCGGAGTTTCCGCGACGCGTAGTGCCATGGCAGGCCGCCGCGTAATGGCGGCGACGACGAATTCGCGACACGTCTACATTTAAGGGGTGCGCGAGGAGTGCCGAGCGGGACAGCGAGCTTCAACCTGTATCCGGATAGAATCACGTTCGTGACCTCTGCCAACCATCCGCCTCCATCGGCCCCCGCGCACGGCGGCGATCAGATCGGCCTCGCCCTGGCGCGCGAGGGCGTTCGATTGATCTACACGCTTTGCGGCGGCCATATCGTTTCGATTTTGACCGGTGCCAAGCGGGCCGGCATCCGGGTCATCGACGTGCGCGACGAGGCGAGCGCCGTGTTCGCCGCCGACGCCACGGCGCGCTTGACGGGGATTCCAGGAGTCGCCGCGGTCACCGCGGGCCCGGGGGTGACCAACGCGATCACCGCGCTCAAGAACGCCCAGCTCGCGGAGGTGCCGCTGCTCTTGCTCGGCGGCGCCACCGGCACCTTGCTGCGCGGGCGCGGTGCGCTTCAGGACATCGACCAGCTCACACTGCTCGAAACCGCGGTCAAATGGCTGGGCAGCTGCGAAAAGGTCCGCGAAATGGTCCCCGCGGTGCATCAGGCGTTCACCATCGCGCGCGCCGGGGTGCCCGGGCCGGTCTTTCTGGAAACCCCGGTCGATCTGCTCTATGGCGAGGATCTCGTCCGAGATTGGTACATGGCCGCTGCCGGCAAGGGGAAGGACCTGCGCAGCCGCCTGCTCGGCGGCTACCTGCGGCGGCACGCGAACAACCTTTTCCGCGGCGCGCGCGCGGAGCCGGGATCGGCGGGGGAGCCGCGCCGGCCGCCCCTGCCCGCGCCATCGCGCGGAAATTTGAGCCGCGCCTCGCATCTTCTGTCGCGCGCCGCGCGGCCGGTGCTCGTGGTCGGCAGCCAGGCGGTCGCCTCGGTTGGGCATGCGCCCCAGATCGCCGCCGTGATCGAGGCGCTGGGAATCCCGGTCTATCTCGCCGGAGGAGCCCGCGGCCTGCTCGGCGCTCGCCATCCGCTCCAGCTGCGCCACAAGCGGAAAGAGGCGCTACGCGAAGCGGATCTCGTCCTCCTCGCCGGGCAGCCGATCGACTTCCGATTGGATTACGGCCGCCACATCGGCCGATCCGCCAAGCTCGTGGCACTTGCCCGCTCAACCGAGGGCTACGCGAAGAACCGCCGGCCCTCTCTCGCGATCGACGCCGATGCCGGCCTCTCCCTGATCGCCCTCGCCCAAATGGTGAGCGGAGACGTCGCCCGCTGGGGCGACTGGCTCAAGGGCTTAAGGGCGCGCGACGACGAACGGGAAAAGCAGATCGACGAAGGCGCAGCCCAGACCCTCCCGGACGGCGTGAACCCCCTCCGCCTCTGCCGCGAGATCGACAAGATCCTCCCCGACGATTCCGTCCTGGTCGCCGACGGCGGAGACTTCGTCGCGACCGCCGCCTACTCGATCGCCCCAAGAAAGCCGCTCTCCTGGCTCGACCCGGGAGTCTTCGGAACCCTGGGCGTCGGAGGAGGCTTCGCCCTCGCCGCCGGCCTCTGCCGCCCTGAGTCCGAAGTCTGGCTCCTCTGGGGAGACGGCTCCTGCGGCTTCAGCCTCGCCGAATTCGACACCATGGCCCGCCACGGAGCCCCGGTTCTCGCGATCGTCGGCAACGACGCCTCCTGGAGCCAAATCGCCCGCGAGCAGGTGGAGATCCTGGGCGACGACGTCTCGACGGTTTTGGCCCGGACCGACTACCACAAGGTCGCCGAAGGCTACGGGGGAGTGGGCTTCGTCCTCAAGCGGGACGAAGACATCGCCGGTGTCCTGGCCGACGCCCGCGCCGCGCTCCGCGAGGGCAAGCCGGTCCTGGTGAACGCGCACCTGGGGAAAAGCGAGTTCCGGAAGGGGTCGATTTCGATGTAGAGAGGGCGCTCCCGGGAGATGCAGAGTCCCGCCAAGCGAGGGTCGCATACAATCCCCCTCCGCACCCTCAGGAGGGATTCATGCCCAGATCAGCCGTATCCGTCGCTCCGCTTCTCACGCTTCTCGCTTTCGCAACGCCTCTCACCACCCTCGCCGCCGAGGCCCCTCATCCGTTCACCGCCCGGGACCTTTGGGTGATGGACCGGATCTCCGATCCGCAGCCGGACCCTCAGGGGAACCGGATCGCGTTTTCGGTGCGGGTGACCGATTTTTCGACGAACGGGGCCTCGTACGACCTTTGGCTGGTCAATGCCGACGGTTCCGGGCTTCGGCGGCTGACTTCGGATCCGAAACGCGACACCGATCCGCGTTGGGCTCCGGACGGCAAGTCGCTCTTCTTCTTGTCCACCCGGTCGGGGTCGTCGCAGATCTGGCGGCTGCCGCTGGACGGGGGAGAGCCTTCCCAGGTTTCCGATCTGCCGCTGGACGTTTCGGCGCTCAAAGTCTCTCCGGACGGGTCGCGGCTGGCGTTCGGCTTGGAGGTGTTTCCCGATTGCGCCGATCTTGCCTGCACCAAGAAGCGGGTGGACGAGGCCGAGTCCGCGCAGGCGACGGGCAAGATCTATGACCGGCTGTTCGTCCGCCATTGGGATACCTGGGGGGATGGACGGCGGAACCATCTGTTCGTAATGCCGGCTTCCGGCGGCGCTGCGATCGACCTGTCGAAGGCGTTAGACGCCGACGTGCCGTCCAAGCCGTTCGGCGGCGCCGAGGAGATCGCGTTCACCCCGGACGGCAAGGCCGTGGTGTTTTCGGCGCGGATCGCGGGGAAGACCGAAGCCTGGTCCACCAACTTCGATCTCTACCGGGTGGCGGTCGATGGCTCCGGGGCGCCGCAGAACCTGACGGCGGGCAACCTCGCTTGGGATACCCAGCCGAGCTTCTCGCCGGATGGGAAGATCATGGCCTACCTGGCGATGGTGCGGCCGGCGTTCGAGGCGGATCGCTTCCATATTCATCTGCGGGATCTCGCCTCCGGCGCCGACAAGGAACTGGCCGCGGCGTGGGACCGTTCGCCGGCCGAGCTGGTCTGGTCGCGCGACGGCAAGACGATCTACGCCTCGGCGAACGATCTCGGGCGTAGCCCGCTGTTCGCGATCGACGTGGCGACTGGCAAGACGCGTAAGCTGACCTCCGAAGGGTCCGTCCATTCCCCGGCGCTGATGGGGGAGAAGGGCGACCGGATCGTCTTCGGCCGCGACACCTTCCGCTCGCCCGTCGAGCTGTTCACGATTCATGCGGACGGCTCCGGATTGACCCAGATCACCCACGTGAACGAGGCGAAGCTCGCCGCCGTCCGGATGACCGAGCCGGAGCAGTTTTCTTTCGTCGGCGCGCACGGCGACACGGTCTACGGCTGGGTTTCGAAGCCGGTCGGGTGGACGGCGGGCCAGAAGGCGCCGATCGCGTTCCTGATCCACGGCGGGCCCCAGGGCTCGTTCGAGGACAACTTCCACTACCGGTGGAATCCGCAGGTCTACGCCGGAGCGGGCTACGCCACCGTGATGATCGATTTCCACGGTTCGACCGGCTACGGCCAGGCATTCACCGACGCGATCTCGAAAGACTGGGGCGGCGGTCCGCTCGAAGACCTGCAAAAAGGGCTGGCCGCGGCGCTCCAAAAATACCCGTGGCTCGACGGCGACCGGGCCTGCGCCCTGGGCGCTTCGTACGGCGGCTACATGATCAATTGGATCGCCGGCCGTTGGCCCGAGGGGTTCAAGTGCCTGGTCAATCACGACGGGCTGTTCGACCAGCGGGCGATGTACTACACGACCGAAGAGCTCTGGTTTCCCGAGTGGGAACAGGGCGGGCCGTACTACGAGCACCCCGAGATCCACGAGAAGTGGAACCCTGCAAACTATGTCGCAAATTGGAAGACTCCCATGTTGGTGGCCCAAGGCGGCCTCGATTATCGCGTTCCAGATGGGCAGGGGCTCGCGACCTTCACGGCGCTGCAGCGGCGGGGCATTCCCAGCCGCTTCCTTTACCTGCCGGATGAGAGCCATTGGGTACTACATGCCGCCAACAGCCTGCTGTGGCACGAGACCGTCCTCGGCTGGCTCGATCGCTGGTTGAAGGCGAACTGACCCGAAATCCTACCCGCCAGATCGGGCGGGCACCCTGGGGGTGCCTGCCCGGTGTACCCGCCGGCTCCTCCCAATTTGCCCGGCCTCCCCTCCCGTACCACCTTTTTCGAGGAAAGTTGTCCATTCGAGGAGGGGGTGCGGCAACTACCCTAGTAGAGTCCACTTATCTCCATAGATTGAAAGAGATAGCTTCGAGAAGGATCTGCGAAATCTACTTGAGGGAGATGCCATGAATACTGCCCAGATTCCCATGCCGGGAGCCCTGAGGTTGCGCAACGTCCACGCGCTGGATGCCGAAGACGGCTCTTGCGATCTGATCTACGACCTGGAGCGGGGCATGGTCCTCGAAGTGCCGATCGACCTCCAGGCCTACGTGGCGCTCGCTCTCGACCGCACCGAACCGACCGACGAGATGCTCAGTTGGCTGGTGCGCGAGGACCTTCTGACTTCGGATCGGTTCTCCGAGGGGGCCGGCGAAGAGGACTTCGGGCTGGCGGGAGGCTGGTCGGGCAGCCTGCCCGATCGCGAGTGGCTGTTCGATCGGCCGACCGAGGCGGAGGCGATCGAACGCCTGGAGGGAATCTTCCATGGCGGCGAGCGCCTGCCGGTGCGGATCCGGTGCCATTGGCCGGTCGATTTTCCCGGGGTCGATGCGTTGCGGCGGATCGTCTTCGAGGCACGGCGGCTCGCCGCGGAGAGCCGGCGGTCGATCGCGTTCGAGATCACGCTCGCCCTGCCGGAGCTCGACGAGGCGACGGTCCGCTATCTCGCGGGCGAATCGTTTCCCTTGCGCGTCCTCGCCGGTTCGCTCGCTCCCGCTCCCGAAGGGATGACGGCCGTCGCCGCGGATCTCACGGCGCTCGCCGCCCGCTTCGGCGACCGGTTGACCTTGGGGGTCGAGCTGGTGCGCGGCACCCGGCTGCGCGATGCCTGGCATCTTGCCGAGACCGCGGGCGTCCGCCATCTGGACGTCGCCTGGGTGCCCGGCACCGAGCCGAGGCTCGGCGGCGAGCTGCGCGACTTGGAGTCCGACATTCAGCACATCGCCGACGACATCTGCACCTGCCTCCGGGCGAATCGCGCGCCGATCGACTTCCAGCCGCTCACCCGGTTCGTCGGCCGGCTGCTCCAGCGCGAGCCGATGTTCGATTTCGAACGCGAGCCGTCGCGTCGCCCGGCCTGGATCGGCGACGTCGATTCGAGCTGGGGCCTGCGCGGCATGGCGCCGCCCGCCGTCGCCCAATTGTGGGCGAGCGTCGGTGAATTCTGGAGCGAGCCGGGGGCGGCGATGCCGTGCGAGGGCTGTTGGGCGCGCTACCTCTGTCCGGAAAGCCGCCTGCTGCCCACCTTCGCCGAGGCGTCCGAGCCCAAGGAAGAGCGCTGCCACCTGCTGCGCGCGCAGTTCGAGGCGGGGGTCCGGCTGCACCACCGGCTGACCCAGATGGACCCATTGGCCACTCATACGTTCCTGGAGCTGGCGCTGCGTTCCTCTTCTGATCCGCGCCGCGGGGCGATCGGCATGCGCAGTTTCGGTTAGGACGGGCCGACGAGCAGGGAGAGAACCGCGAACGCGAGTGCCGCGAGCGTCACCGGCAGGCCGATCCGGGTGTGCTCGCGAAAGCCGAAGCGAATGCCGAGCCGGGCGGCCTGCTCGGCGACGATCAGGTTGGCGATGCTGCCGATCAAAATCGCGTTGCCGGCAAACGTGCTCGCGAGCGCCAGCGCGTGGCCCACCCCCGCGCCGCGGCCGACGAACGGGATCAGCATCATGACCGCCGGCACGTTGCCCACCAGGTTGCTGAGCACCGCGACGACCGGCACCAGCACCGTCGGATGAGTCAGGTCGGCGCCCGCTTCGGTCACCCGCGAGCCGACCCATGCGGTCCAGCCCGACAACTCGAATCCTCGCACCACCACGAACAGGCCGACGAACAGGGCGAGCAGCTGCCCATCGACCAGCGCGAGCATGTCGCGGGTGTAGATCCGCCGGCTGGCGAGGACGATGCCCGCGATCGCCAGAGCGGTGAGCGGCAAGGGCACTGGCGTCAGGAACAGAGCGATCGCCGCCAGGGTGAGAAGGACCGCCTTGATCGCCTGGCGACGGTCGAGCGGCGGGTCGAGGGGAAATAGGTCCGGCGGGGTCAGAAGGCCTGGAACGTTCGTCGGGCGGCGTCCCAGGCGCCGCGCGAGCAGCAGGTAAAGCACCGCCAACGACGCCGCGACCGGCAGGGCGCAGGCGAGCACGAACGGCACGAACGGCAGCGCGAGCCGTTGGGCGATCAGGATGTTCTGCGGGTTGCCGATCGGCGTGAGCGCGCTGCCCAGGTTGGTGGCGCAGGCCAGAGCGATCAGGTGAGGGAGCGGGTCGCGCCCCGAGGCGAGCAGAACGCCGCCGAGCAGCGGCGCGAGCGCGAAGCAGACGACGTCGTTGGTCAGCACCGCCGCCAGCCCCGCCCCGGCAATGATGATTCCGGCGAGCAGGCGCCGCTCGTCGGCGATTCCGGCGAGACGCCGGCCGATCGCGCCGTACAGCCCCGAGAGGCGGTATTGCGCCGACAGGATCATCATGCCGAACAGGAGGGCGAGGGTCGGCGCATCGACCGCCTCTTTCGCCTGCGCCACCGTGATCGCCCCGGTCGCGAGAAACGCCACCGCGCCGAGCAGGGCAAAGCCGGTCCGGTCGAGCCGGAACGGCGGAACGTGCCCGAGCGCGAGCCCCAGGTAGGTGAGACCGAAGAGCGCAAGCGGTAGAAGCGGCGGCGGGGCCGGCATCGGTCTTACGGAGCGGCCTGACCGCCCGGGCCGCCTTTCAGATAGCGATCGAGAAAGGCGAGGATCGCCTGGTAACTCTTCGCCTGATTCTCCTTCTTGGCGAAGCCGTGCCCTTCGTCGGCGATGACGACGTACTCGACCGGGACGCCGTTCTTCTTCACGGCGGCGACGATCTCGTCCGATTCGACCTTCAATACGCGCGGGTCGTTCGCGCCTTGCAGCACGATCAGCGGTTTTTCGATCCGGTCGGCGTGGAACAGCGGCGAGATCTTCACCAGATAGTCGTGATCGACGGCGGGATCGCCCATCTCCTTGTAGATCGCCTGGCGCGTCGATTCCCACCAGGCGGGGATGCTCTCGAGCGTCCGCACCCAGTTCGAGACGCCGTAGATGTCGACGCCCAGGGCGAACTCCTGCGGCCGGAACGCGAGCGCCGCGAGCACCATGTAGCCGCCGTAGCTGCCGCCGAGGATGCCGATTTTCGCCGGATCGACCCAGCCGGTGGCTTCGAGCATTTTCTTGGCATCGACACAGTCGTCGAGATCGGCGTCGCCGTGCTTGCGGTCGTCGAGCTGATAGAAGGTCTTGCCGTATCCCGAGCTGCCGCGGTTGTTGATCGCGTAGACCGCGTAGCCGTGGTTCGTCAGATATTGGATCAGCGCGCGGTAGCCCACCCGCGCTTGGTCGCCCGGACCGCCATGGACCCAGATCACCGCGGGCACCGGATGCTTGGGCGAAGCGCCTTTCGGCTGATAGAGAAGGCCCGGGACGATCACGCCGTCGCGCGCGCGAAAGCGCACCACCTGGGCGTCCACCAGCTGGGTCGGATCGATCCCCGCTTCGAGCGCCCGGGTGAGCGGCCGCAGCTCGCGGGTGCCGAGGTCGTAAAGGTGCAGGTTCGCGGGAGAACGGGAGGAATCGGCATAAAACGCCAGCTTCTTGCCGTCGGCGGAGAAGGTGACGCTCGCGATCTCGGCGTCGGGCAGTTCCGGCAATTGCACCGGTTTCATGCCCGGCATCTCGAACAGGCGGATCTCGGTCCGCGCGTCGCGGTTGATGCTGACCGCCAGGTAATGTCCGTCCTTCGAAAACACCGCTCCCGAGACGTCCCATTCGGGCGCGAGCACGGTCTCGCTGCGGCCGGAGGCCATCTCGTAGCGCACCAGCTTCTCGAATTCGGACCCTTCGTTGGTCCGGTAGTAGAACCCGGAGCCGTCCGGGCTGAACGGACCCGCGTCGTGCGCGCTCTCGCCCTCGTGGGGCGTCAGGTGCTTGATTTCCTTCCGCGTCAGATCGTAGAGAAAGAGGTCGCTGTCCAACAGGGTCTTCGGCTTGCTGAGCGCGAGCCAGCGCTGGTCGGGGGACACCCCCGCCAGGTCGTAGCCGCCGTCGTTTTGGAACACCAACTGGCGCGCGTAGCCGTCGGTCGAAATCCGGTAGAGGTCGAAGAACTTCGGTTCGCGCTCGTTGGTAATGACGAAAAACGACCGGTCGTCGGCCGCCCAGGCGCCGAATTCCGCCTTGACCTTCTCTCCCGGGGTGAGATCGCGGACCGAGCCGTCGAGCTCGCGGACGTAGATGTGGGTGAGCTCGTTGCCCCCCTGGTCGGATTGGAACAGAAACCGTTCGTCGCGCGGAAAGTAGGTGGCCATTCGCACGGCGTTCTCGGATCGGGTGAGCCGGATCGCTTCGCCGCCGGCCACGGGAATCGCGTAGGCGTTGAAGACGCCGCTCTGGTCGCTGCTCAAAAGGATCTTCGAGCCGTCGGGCGAAAACGAGCTGCCGACATAGAGGGTCGTGCCGAGAAGCTGCTCGATCGTGTAACTCGGCGCCGCGGCCGCGGGAGGAGCCGGCGCGACCGCCACGACAGGGGGGGGAGCGGTTGCCGCGGTGCGCACGGCGGGAGAGGAATGGCTGGACGTGCCGCAGCCGCAGGCGAGGGCGAGCAGGGCGAGAGCGAAGCCGGGGCGGAAGCGTAGGGTCGGCTCGGACATGATCGGGCTCCTCGGAAAGGTCGGGCGGCGGCCCGAGGCGCGAACTTTACCAGCGGAGCGAATGTTCGGAGCCTTTTCAGCGGGGCGGCGCCGCGGCATCCGCGTAGCCGGTCAGCTCGACGTAGCCTTTTCCCGACACCGGCCGACCTTCGCGGCTGCCGGCGATCGCGACCGCGCCTTCCCAGTAGCGGAACGCCCCGTTCAGCTCCTGGTCGGCGAGCAGCGGCCGCAGGTTGAGATCGAGCCGCTCGCCCGGAATCCGGATCCGCCAGGCCGCGGGGTAGCGGGCGCCGCTCTTCGGGCTGGTCCAGGCGGCGGTCTCGGCGAGATCCAGATCCCGCCATTCGACCGACCGGGTCGTGCCGTCGGCGGCGATGAGGGTGCCGCGGCTCTCCGGAGAGGCCGTGCCGTTCCGTTGGCGCAGGCGGTAGAGCATCAGCTCTTCCCCGGAAGGACCGTCACCCAGCTGGAGCGCGAACCAATCCCAGCCGACCAGACCGGGTGCCAGGCCGCCGGTGCTCCATTCGCGATCGAGCCAGGCGAGGCCGGAGACCTTGAAAGCCTGGCCCCCGAGGCGGATCTCGCCGCGCGCCGGCATGCGGGGGAGCGAGTAGTAGTAGCTCGCGTTGCCCGGCGCGGCGCCTTTCTTCGACAGGCCGCGGTCGCCTTCGAGCACCGGCGGCACCCCCTCCCCGAGCACCAGGTCGATCGCCCGCGCCTCCTCACCCGTGCCGGCGCTCGCCCGCTGACGCGCAGGCCAGGTCGTGGCGCCGGGGCCGACGCTTTCGAGCGTCCAGTCGTCGAGCCCCACGCGGAACGGCACGGCGGCCGCCTCGGCGAGGCCGAGCGCGCCGCGGCGAAAGCGCTCGAACGAGCGGAAGCCGGCCCGCTCTCCGGAGGGGTTTGAAACCGCAAAGTGACCGAGATAGACGTCCCGGGTGCCCCATTTCGAGCCGCGCGCGGCGACCTGGGGAGCGAGCGCTTGGCGGAAGATCGTCCACTGGAACCCGAACGGCCGGCCCTCGGGCGTTGCGAGGTTGCCGGTCACGTACCACCACTCGGTGCGAAACTCGGGGTGCGGCCCATGGTCGGCCGGAAAAGCGAACGTCCGCGGCGCGAGCGCGCGGGCGAAGCCCTCATCGCTGCCGGAAGAACCGGCGGAGAGAACGGAAGCCACGCCGCGCGGCTCGGAGCGCGGCGCATCCGCCGGCCGATCCGCGCAGGCGCCGAGCGCGAACAGGGCGAGGGGCGCGACCCGGAAGACGGAAGGGAGCCGCATCGGTTTCATTCTTCGCGCAGCGCCTCGGCGGGAGACGTGCGCGCCATCTTGATCGCCGGCACCACCCCGGCGAGCAGCGCGGCGCTCAACGAGAGCGCCACCGCGCCCAAGAAGACGCCCGGGGTGAGCACCAGGTCCATGCTCCAGCCGAACGAGCGGCGGTTGATCACCTCGATCAGGATCAAGGCGAGCACGAAGCCGACCGGCATCGACAGGAGCCCGGCCGAGAGCCCGAGCAGGCCGGTTTCGGCGGCGACCAGCGCGCCCACTTCGCGGGTCGTAAGCCCGAGCGCGCGCAGCACGCCGATTTCGCGCGTCCGTTCGAGCTGGAGCGCGAGAAGCGCCGAGAGCACCCCCAGGAATGCCACCAGCCCGGCGAGGAAGCGGAGCACGCCGGTGATCTTGAACGTCCGATCGAACACCACGAGCGAACGGCGGCGCAGCTCCTTGTTGCTGCGCACCGAAAGCGGCGCCTCCCCATCGAGCGTGCGGACGGCTTGCGCCACCCGTTCCAGTTCGGCGTCGGTCGCTCCCGGAGCGAGATCGAGACCGAACCCGGAAACCCGATCGTCACGCCAGAGCCGCCGGTAGTGCGCGCGATCGATCATCGCGATGCCGCGGTCGGAGGCGTAATCGAGATAGATCCCGGCGACGCGGAACGGCTTCACTCCTTCGGCCGTCGCGAGCGGCAGCGTCGAGCCGACCTGCAAGCCCAGCCGGGCGGCGAGCGGCTCGGATGCGAGGATCTCGCCGCGCGCAAATCCGGCCCAGGCGCTCGCTGGATCTCCCTGGCGAATCACGGTCGCCGCGGGATCTCCTTCGACCGCGATCAGGCGGACGGTTCCGGCGCCTTTCCGCGGCGAAGCCGCCTCCGCTCGGCGCAGCGGTCGCACCCGCACGACGCCGGGAATCGCGCCGAGCCGGGCGATCCAATCCCCCGGGCGCGAGGCGCCGACGAAACCCGCCTCGCGCTCGGCGGGGCCGACGTAAAGATCCGCGGTGAGCGACCGGTCGAGCCACCTTTCGACGCTGCCGCGGAAGCTCGCGATCATCGCGCCGACCCCCACCGTCACCGACACCGCAACCACCAGGGCCGCGACCGCCACCCCCGTGCGCGAAAGGTTCCGTTCGAGCCCCGTGGCGGCCATTCGGCCGATCCACCCGGCCCGGCCGGCACGGCGCCCCAACGCGGCACGGAGCGCGCGGCCGAGCAACACCGCGGCGCCCGGCGCGAGCAGAGCGCATCCGATGATCGCGCAGAACATCACGACGAAAGAGGCGAACAACCCGGGGATGGGGAGCGCGAGCGCGCCGAGCGCCAAGCAGATCGCGCCGGCCCCGGTGGCACGAAGGAGAGCGCGCCCGCTCTTCGCTTCGAGCAGCGAGCGGATCATCGCCCCTTGCGGCGGCGTGCCGGTCGCTTCAAGCGCGGGGGCGAGCGCCGCAAGGAGAGTGACCCCCAGGCCCGCGGCGATGCCGGTGGCAAACGTCAAAGGCGGCAGCGTCAGGTCGCGCACGCTCAAGGCGAAATAGAGATCGTTGATCGTGCCGGAAACCAACCGCACCAGACCGCGGCCGAGGATCACGCCGGCCCCGAGCCCCAAGGCGGTGCCGACCGCGCCGATCGCCGCCGCCTCGCCGAGCACCCCGCGGAAGATCTCGCGCCTCGTCGCGCCGAGTGCGCGCAGGAGGCCGATCAGGCGCCGCCGCTCGACGACCAGAAACGTCATCGTGTTGTAGATCAGGAATGTGCCGCAGACCAGGGCGAGCAGCGACAGCGCCCGCAGGTTCATCCGGAACGCGCGGGTCATCTCGTCCCCCTCGCGCAGACGTCCCGCCGCGTCCTGGATCTGAATTCCGGCCGGCAGAATGGCGCGCACTCGGGCCAGCTCGCGCGCTCCTTCCGCATCGTCCGGCAGCGCGAGATCGATCCGCGTGAGACGCCCCAGGCGGCCGGTCGCCTCCTGGGCGGTGGCGAGGTCGCAGATCAGCAGATCGGCGAGGGAGGAGGAGTCCTCCCCGGGCGCGGGTTCGAGCAGGCCGGAGAGCAGCAGTTGGCGTTCGAGCGTGCCGAAGCGGGCGGCGAAACGATCGCCCACGTGAAGCCCCAGCCGCCCGGCCGTCCCGCGCGCCACCAGGCAGGCGCCGGGTGTGGTGAGAAACGAGCGGAGGTCGAGTCCGCCCCCAGCGATCCGGCCGACCGCGGGACGGAACGGCGCCTCGGAAAACGGATCGATGCCCAGCACCGGCAGCGCCTCGGGTCTCGCGCCGCGGGTCTTCGGTCCCTTCGAAACGACGAGCGCGGTCGCCTCGATCACCGGAGCGGCGGGGCGCACCCCCGCGCGCACCAGCCGGACGAACAGCTCCTCGGGGATTCCCTCCGGCGCGCTCGCGACGATCTCGTGGCTCGCCTTCCCCTGGAGCGCGCCGAGCGACAGCGATAGAGCCTTCTTGGCGCTTTGGTTTGCGAGATCGATCGAAACGAACACCGCGACCCCCAGCGCCACGCCGAGCACCGCGAGCGCGAGCTGCCAGGGATGTCGCAGCAGATGGCGCCGGCTCGCCCGCGCGAGAAGCGGCGCGCGCGGCGGAGCGGCGGAGGTGGACCGGTTCAAGAGACCTCGGCGTCCTCGGCCGGACCGCGCTCGGTGCGTTCGGTGTTCTCCAGCAGGCGTCCCTCGTCCAACCGAAACAGCCGATCGGCGAGGCCGATCACCTCGAGGCTGTGGGTCACCATGATCAAGGTCTTCCCCGCCCGGCGGGTCAGCCGATCGAGCAGCTCCAGCACCTGCAAGCCCGTTTCGAGATCCAGATTGCCGGTCGGCTCGTCGGCCAGCACGACGGCCGGGTCATGCACCAGCGCGCGCGCCACCGCGACCCGCTGCTGCTCGCCCCCCGACAACCGGTCGGGAGACGAGCCGCCCCGATCGGCAAGGCCGACCTCCGCGAGAAGGCTCAGCGCCCGATCGAAATCGGCGGGAGAAGTCTGCCCGGCCAATTCGAGCGGCAGGCGCAGGTTTTCCTCGACCGTCAACGTCGGAATCAGATTGAAGAACTGGAACACGAAGCCGATCCGCCGCCGCCGCAAAAGCGTCCGCTCGTGCTCCGAAAGATTCGGCACCGAAACCCCTTCGAGCAAAACATCCCCCGCGGTCGGCCGATCAATCCCCGCGATCAGATGAAGCAGCGTCGATTTTCCCGAACCGCTCCGCCCAATCAACACCGCGATCTCCCCGCGATGTACGGTGGCGTTCGCCCCCCGAAGCACAGAGCGGGATCGGCCTCCTTCGTCGAACGTGCGCGTGACGTCGCGCAGCTCCAGGACCGGAACGGATGAAGTGGTTGAGGCGGGGGAGGTCACGGGTAAGGCTAACCGCCAAGGGGGCGGCGGAATTTCGCGGCTCGCAATCCCTGCACACCCCAGAAACGCCAAAAGCCCCCCGAGACTCGGAGGGCTTCAGGAGCTCGTCGGGAGAGACCGACGGGGAAGGCGTTACGCCTGGAGGCCGGCGACGGCGCGGGTGAGGCGGGACTTGTAGCGGGAAGCGGTGTTGGTGTGGATCACCTTCTTCTTCGCCGTCACGTCGATCAGGCCGAGCGTCGCGGTGAGGAGCTGCTGGGCGGTTTTGGCGTCGCCGCCATCGACCGCGGTGCGCAGCTTCTTGATCGCCGTGCGCATTTTCGAGCGATGACCGCGATTGCGCTCACGGTTCTCTACGTTCTGCCGATTCCGCTTTTCCGCCGACTTGGTATTCGCCATATCCTTCGTCGCATCCGTTCGTAAGACCGAGGAAGCCGGTCGCTGTTAGCTTGGAGTCGAAAAACGTCGGGTCAAAAATAAAGTCGCACCGCAGTGCGACTCGGGAGTTTTTAGCACAACGGGGTGGCCAGGGTCAACCGCCGAGCTCCCGCAGGCGCTGGCGGGCCAGGTTCGCTTCGTCGCTCGCCGGGAAATCGCGCACCACGCGTTGGAGCTGGAGGAGGCCCTTGGTCTTTTCGCCCAGCTCGATGTAGCTGTAGCCCTTCTTGAGCGTGGCGCTCGCCGCCTTGTCGCTCTTCGGGTAGCGCGAGAGCATCTGGTCGTACTGATCGACCGCCTGGCGGTACTTCTTCTGCCGGTACCAGCACTCGCCGATCCAATAGGTCGCGTTGTCGGCGAGATCGGTGTCTGGGAAGTTCTGCAGGTACTCCTGGAACTCCCGGATCGACAGGTCGTAACTGCCTTTGAGGTAGTCGTTGTACGCCCCGTCGTAGAGCGCCTTCGGATCGGCGCCGGTTCCCGGGGGTGGTGTCGGAAGGGGTGCGGGAACCCCGAAGTTCGGGTCGTTCGGATCGCCCGGAGCCGTCGGAGCGGGCGCCGGGGCGACCCGGAAACTTTTCAGCTCCTGGTTCGTCGTGGCGATCTGCTGCGACAGTTGGGACAGCCGATAGGTGGTGTCCTCAAGCTTCGCCTGGAGCGCCTCGATCTGCCCGGTCAAATCTTGGAGCTTCACCTGCATGTCGGCTTCGGTCTTGAGCAGCGAATCCATCTGCTTGCCCATCGACACTTCGAGATTGCCGACGTCGGTCTTGCTCGGCGCCAATTGCTGCATTTGCAGCAGCTGGCGCTGGACATCCGAGATCTGGGTCTGAATCCCCTGGATGTCCTCGGTGGACACGCACCCCATGGCGGCCAAGGCCGCCATGAGGATGCAGGAGAGCTGAAGCCGCGCCGCTTTCATCGGCCGCCTCAGCTGTTCGCTCGACCGGTGACGACCATGTGGGCGCGACGGTTCTGGGCCCAGCAGCTCTCTTCGCTCTCGGTGCAGACGGGCCGCTCCTCGCCGTAGGAGAGGGTGCGCAGACGGCTGTCGGCCACTCCGAGCGAGGTCAGGTAATCCTTCGCCGCGTTGGCGCGCCGCTCGCCCAGCGCGAGGTTGTACTCGTTGGTGCCGCGCTCGTCGGCGTGACCCTCGATGATCAGCGTCAGTTGCGGCGCATTTCTCAACAGGTCGGCGTTCTTCGACAGGCGGTCGCGGGTCTCGTCGGAGAGCGAGGCCTCGTCGTACTGGAAGTAAACGTCGGGGGCGAAACCGCGGCGGCGCAGCTCGTCGTTGACGACCTGAAGGTCGGCGGAGAGCAGCCGGTCCTCGACCTGGTCATCGACTTTCGGCGCCACCGGCTCCGGCACGTCGGTGGCCGGCGCGGTGGGTGCCGTCGGCTGGACCGTCGTGGTGTCGACGTTCAGGTCCTGCGGGGGAGTGGCGGGCTTCTTTTTCGGGCAACCGTAGAGACCGAACAGGGTTTCGGTGAGGATCAGGCAGATCAGGGCTTTGCGGTTCATAGGGATTTCTCCTTGATTCGATGGCAGTGGGCAAATCAGTACGTCATTCGTTTCCCGAGTATACCGCGCCGAGGCAGCCCTTTACTTCGGCCGCGACCAATCGGCCATGTCGTTGCTCCCTGCGGTGGTCAACTGGCGTACGTTGGCGCCGTCCGCGGCGTCTATCACGTAGATCTGCTTGGTGCCGGAGCGGCGCGAAGTGAACGCGATCTTCCGGCCGTCGGGCGAGAAGGTGGGCGACTCGTTTTCGCCCGGTCCGGAGGTCAGCACCCGGGTTTCCTGGGCGACGACGTTGGTCACCGCGATCTGGAACCGGCCGTCTCGCCGGGTGGCGTACGCCACCTCCGCGCCGTCGGGGCTCCAGGAGGCGCCGTCGTTATAGCTCCCCTCGAACGTCAGGCGGCGCTGGCTCGCGCCCTCCTCGTCCATCAGGTAGATCTGCGGATTGCCGGCGCGGCTGGAGGTGAAGGCGATCGTGCCTCCCTTCGGACTCCAGGCGGGATTGGTGTCGATCGCCGCCGACTGGGTGAGGCGCCGCAGGTTGCCGCCGCCCGTATCGGACGAGAAGATTTCGATGTTGCCGCCGACCGAGCGGGAGAACGCCAAGCGTCCGCCGTCGGGCGCGAACGAAGGGGAGATGTTGAGCGATCCGGAGGTGACGAGCGGCCGTTTCTTGCCCGACGCGACCTCGGCGAAATAGACCCCCGGCGGGCCGTTGACGAACGAGGTGTAGGCCACGCCGTCGCCCGCCAGGTTCCAGGCCGGCGACATCGAGGTCGAGCGATGGCCGGTGAGGGGCCGGGGGTTGCCGCCGTCGTAATCCATCAGCCAGATCTCTTTGATCTTGCCGCGCTCGGAGACGTAGGCGATCTCGGAGAGCGCGAAGCCCGCGCCGCCGGTGAGATAGCGAATCACCTCGTCGGCGAACGTATGGCCGATCCGCCGGGCGGTGGCGAAGCTGCCCCGGTAGCGCTTGGCGAGGATCGACTGGCCGCTTTTCAAATCGAACAACCGCCCCTCAAACACCACTTTGCCCTGATCTTCGCGCAGATCCCCGGCGAGCAGCACCTCGTTGCCGGTCGAGCGGTAGACGTCGCGGTCGCGCAGCAGATCGCCGGTGAGGGTAAGCCCGGAGAGCTGCTCCGGGCCTTGGATCTCGAAATAACCGGAGAAATCGAGATCGCGGCGCACCGTCGATTCGAGCTCGGCTCCGGCCGCGGAGCCCTCCGCCCCGGTGAATCCGGTGGCGGCGTACTTCGGGATCGCCAGGCGGATCTTGGCCTTCTGGTTGCGGGACAGCTCCAGCGTCACCTCGCTCGGCTGGCTGGGCGGGGCGGGCGTTGCGGCCGTTGGCTGGGAGGGCGGCGGAGAGGTGGGGCTCTGGGCCCGAATCAGCGCCGAACCGAGGAGGGCCAGCAGCGGCAGAGAGAGAGCGGCAAATCGGCGGGTGGTCATGGCACCTCGAATCAGCGGACGATCAGAGTGACGTTGAGCGTTGGATTGCGATAGCTCGCGGGCAGCGGCGGAAACGGCGAGGCGTTCTGGACCGCGCGCAAAGCGGCCAGGTCGAACGCGTTGAGGCCGGACGACTCGGCGACGTCGAGCTGATCGATGTCGCCGCGGCGCAGGATGCGGAATCGAACGATGGTCCGGATGTTGGTTCCCGCCTGGGGCGGAGTCCATTTGGCGTCGATCTGCCGCAGCAGCTGCTCGATGTAGTAGCCGTAGGTGAAATCCGGATCGATCGACGCGATCCGATCGCCGAACGGCGACGTTCCGGCCGCGGTGCCGGCGGCGGAACCGCGCGGTCCGGCCTCGGTGCCTTTGGCCGCTTCCGCGCCCGGTCCGGGCGCGCCGCCGGAGTTGCCGGGCTTGGCGGGCGTCGGCGGCTTCGCCGCGGGCGGGGTCGGAGGGGTGGGCTTCGCCGGGGCCGGCGCGGTCGGCTTGGCCGGGACCGCCGCGGGCGCCGTCGGGAGCGGATCGTTCCAGCCCTTCGGACGAGGGAGCGGCCCGGTCGGAACCGGCGGCGGTACGGGTTTCGCGGCGGGTTTTACCGGCTCGGGGGCCGGCGGCTCCGGCTCAGGCTCCGGGGCGGGTTCTGCCGCCGGCTCGGGCGGCTCCGGCGTCGGCGCCGGGGGTGCCTCGGCGCGCTTTCGCGGCTTTTCCACTCCCAGCGCCTGGGCCGGGACGATCTGGGCGGAGATGAACTCGATCGGCTCCTGATGCGGTTTGAAGTGGGCGAGGCCGAACGCCACGGCGACCACTCCGAGATGGAGCACGGCGGCGACGCCGAGCGCGGCCATCTCGGCGCGACGCGACCGCTCGGCGGCGTGGCCGCGTTCGGCGAGGACTCGGTCGACGGCGTCCCTGGCCACGGTCTCGTTCCTTCTCAGCCCGCGCCGCCGCGCGTCTTCGGGTCGCGGGCGTCGCGCGGGGCGCGCCCGTTCGGTTCGGTCACCAGCCCGACGTTCTGAATGCCTCCCCGGTAGAGCAGGTCGAGCACCTCGATTACCTGGCCGTAGGGAACGTCTCGATCGCCTTTCAGGAACACCGAGGCATCCCCCTTGGCGGCGATCTCGGCCTGCACCGCGCCGACCACCGCGTCCTTGCCCACGGGGGTCTCGCGCAGATAGAGCAAGCCATCCTTGCGGATCGACAAAACCAGCGGATCTTCCACCCGCAGCGGCAAATTCTGCGCGGCGGCCTGCGGAAGCTTCACCTCGATGCCCTGGTGGAGCATCGGCGCCGCGACCATGAAGATGATCAACAGGACGAGCATCACGTCGACCAACGGGGTGACGTTGATGTCGGCCAGCAGGCCGTCTTCTTCCGGTTCGCCGAGCTGGAAAGCCATTGCGTCGTTTAAGCCTCTCGCGAGCCTTAGATGCTTTTAGGTGAAGTTCCGTTCCGCGAGGTTCAACAATTCGAGGGCGAAGTCTTCCATCCGGGCCTTCAAGTTGCGCACGCGGCCGGCGAGGTAGTTGTAGCTGATCAGGGCGGGAATCGCGGCGCCCAGGCCCGCGGCCGTGTTGATCAGCGCCTCCGCGATGCCGGGGGCCACGGTGACGATCGAGGTCGAACCGGTCGCGCCGATCTGGGAGAAGGCGACCATGATTCCCCAGACGGTGCCGAACAAACCGATGAACGGTGTCGCGCCCGCGGTGGTGGCGAGAAACGGCGTCCAGCGCGCGAGGGCCTGGGTTTCCACCCCGGCGGCGCGCTTCAGGCTCCGTTCGAGCGAGGGGAGCGAAGTGATCTTCAATCCACGCCGATCGCCCGTCGGCCCTTCCGGGTTCGCCGCTTTGATCTGGCTGTCGATCTCGGCGTAACCCGCCTGGAACAGGCCGACCAGCGGCGACGCCTGAAGCCGGCTCGCGGCGGCGTTCACCTCGCTGAACTTCTGGCTCTGGTGGAACAGCTCGAGAAACTCCCGGCTGTGCCGCTCCGCGCGGTTGAGCTGCCGGAGCTTGCCGACCAGGACCGACCAGGAGATGAGCGAAAAGGTGAGAAGGATGAAAAGGACCAGCTTGGCGACCGGTCCGGATTCGGTGAAGAAATCGAACAGCCCCGGACTGGCGCCGGTCGCTGCGGGAGACATTTGGAGGAAGGCGAGAATCATCGGCAAGAGGGCTGGTTTCTCTAGGGTTTCGGGTTCAGGTCGGGCAACTCGAGTGGCGGCAACGTAACACGTGCCTGATTGGCCTGTCCACGGCGCGCAAGCAAGGTGCGCGCCGGGAGCGGAAGCCCCTCCTCGCCGTGGTACTCTTTCGCGCCGGTTTGCGGGATCGGAACCGCACGAGGAGGATCTCCCACCATGTCGAGAGTCGTGATTACGGGTGCCGCGGGCGCTCTGGGCAAGAGCGTGGTCTCCCGGTACCTGGCCGGTGGTGCGCGCATCCTGGCGGTCGATGCCAACGAGGGCGGCCTGGCCGAGCTGGCGCAGCTCGCCCCGAGCGAGACGCTCGCCGTGCGGCGGATCGATCTCGCCAACTCCGAGGCGGTGACCCGCCTGTTCGACGAGGTGGAGGGGGTGTCCGGCATTCCGAGCGCGATCGTCCATCTGGTCGGCGGCTTCCGCTGGGCGCGCTTCGCCGATCTCTCCGACCGCGACTGGAGCTACCTGATCACGCTCAACCTGGAGACCACGTTCCGCGTCTTCCGCGAGGCCGCGCGCCGTTTCGAGCGGGCGAAGGCGGGCTCGCTGGTCGCCGTCTCCGCCCCCGCGGCCTACGAAGGGGCGGCGGGAGTGGGCGCCTACGCCGGCTGCAAAGCCGCGATGCTGCGAATGGTCGAGTCGCTCGCGCGCGAGCTGGCGCCTTCCGGCGCCCGGGCGAACGCCGTCCTGCCGGGCACCATGGACACCCCCGGCAACCGCGCGAGCATGCCCGACGCCGATCCGGCGACCTGGGCGCGCACCGAAGACGTGGCCGAGGCGATCTGGTTTCTCACCTCCCCCGAAGCGCGCGCGATCAACGGCGCGGCGGTCCGGGTCCCCGGACCCACCCTGTCATGAGCCTCCGTCCGAAGCTGCTTTGGGATTCGACCGTCGCCGTCGCTCCGGCGGCGGAGGCCCTCGTCGAACCGGTGGATGTCGCGACCGATGCGGCAGGCGCCGCGCTGCTCGCGCGGCTGGGTCTGGCGCGCGCCGACCTGCCGGTTCTGCTGGTTTCCGACGCGATCGGCAAGCTGCGCGTCCTCGGTGCCCGGCTCACGCCCGAGGAAATCGCCGCGCTCGCCGACGGCCGGGGGGTTCCGACCTCGGCACTGACCGTCTACGGCGCCTCCTGGTGCCCCGACTGCCGGATCGCGAAACGGGTCCTCGCGGAGGCCGGCGCCAAGTACGACGAGATCGACATCGACCAAGACGCGTCGGCCGAAGCGGCCGTCATCGCCAGGAGCGGCGGGCGGCGCGTGATTCCCACGCTCGCCTTCGACGGCCGAATCTGGGCGTTCAATCCGCAACCGCCCCAATTGCGACGGCTGCTCCAAGTTTCCGGTTCGGCCCCTTAAAGAGTAGTCCCCAGAGGAGAAATTTCGCGATGAAAGTCGCCGTGTGTATCAAACAGGTGCCCAACGTCGAGGCCCGCCTGCGGGTGGCCAAAGACGGGCGCTGGATCGATGAGGAAGACCTGTCGTTCGTCACCAACGAGAGCGACCGCTACGCGCTCGAAGAGGGATTGAAGATCGCCGAAGCGACGGACGGCGAGGTGGTGGTCGTGAGCCTCGGCCCGGATCGCGTGAAGGACGCCTTGAAGAAGGCGCTCGCGGTCGGCGCGGCGCGCGCCATGTTCTTGAAAGACCCGGCGTTTGCCGGAGGCGACGCGATCGCCACCGCCCGCGCGCTCGCCGCGGCGATCCGCCGCGAGAATTTCGATCTCGTGCTCACCGGCAGCCAGTCTGACGACGTCGGCTACGGCAGCACCGGATCGCTGCTTGCCGGCCATCTCGGCTGGCCCCACGCCTGGCTGGTGATCGGCCTGGAGATCGAAGAAGGGGGCAAGACCGCGCAGGTCAAGCGCGAGATGGAAAGCGGAATGAACGAGATCTTCCGCTTGAATCTGCCTGCCGTGATCGAGATCCAGGCGGGCATCAACCACCCGCGCTATGCCTCGCTCAAGGGCATTATGGGCGCGAACAAGAAGCCGATCGAAGAGGTGGATGCGGCGGCCCTCGGTCTCGGCGCCGACGCCGTCGGCCTCGCCGGCTCGCGGCTGGAGATCGTCTCGGTCGCCTTCCCCGAAAGCGGCACCGGGGCGCAGATTCTGGCGGGCGACGCCGCGACGGCGGCGCAGGCTCTGGTCGATAAACTGCGCCAGGAAGCGAGGGTGATCTGATGTCGAACAACGTTTGGGCTGTCCTTCAACTGCGCGACGGCCAGGTGTCCCGCGCGGCGCTCGAAACCATCGCCGCGGCGCAAAAGCTCGCGGCGGCGATCGGCGGCCAAGCCGAAGCCGTGGTGCTCGGTTCCGGCGTAGGCGCTGCGGCGACCTCCGCCGCCGGCCGCGATCTCGCGGCGGTCCACGTCGCCGATCACGCCGATCTCGCCGGCTACACCCCGGGCGCGTTCATCGGCGCCCTCGCCCCCGCGCTTCGTGCCGCGCAGCCGGCGTTCGTGGTCTTTGCCCACACCTATCAGACGGTCGAGTATGCGCCGCGCCTGGCGCACGAAATCGGCGCGGGGCTGCTGCCGCAAATCACCGGATTTACCTCGGACGGCTCCGACATCGGTGCGCTGCTGTTCGCGCGGCCGATCCTCGGCGGCAAGCTCCAAGCGAAGGTGAAGGTCCGCGGCGAAGGCACGGTAATCGTCTCGATCCAGTCCGGCGCGTTCTCGTCCGATTCGGTCGCGACCGGCTCCGCCGCGGCGCCGATCCAGCCGCTCGCCGATCTGTCGCAGATTAAGCCCGAGCGCGAAATCCTCGGGATCGAAGAGGTGGGCGGCGATCAGATCGACCTCACCAAATCCGAAGTCATCGTCGCGGTCGGCCGCGGCATCGGCGGCGCCGACAAGCTCGGCCCGGTCGAAGATCTGGCCAAAGCCCTGGGAGCCGAGATCGGCGCGAGCCGTCCGGTGATCGACAGCGGCTGGCTGCCTAGAGACCGCCAGATCGGCTCCTCGGGTCAAACCGTGGCGCCGAAGCTCTACGTCGCCCTCGGCATCTCCGGAGCGATCCAGCACCTGGTCGGCATGAAAGCCTCGACCTGCGTCGTCGCGATCAACAAAGACCCCGGAGCCCCGATCTTCGCGGTCGCCAACTACGGCATCGTCGCCGACGTCCACGAAGTCCTCCCCGCCCTCACCGCGGCGGTCAAAGCGGCCAAAGGCGTATGACCCAAACCCCTGAGCGAGTGGCCGAGCTGGTCGCCTCGCTCGGCCTCGTCCCCCATCCGGAAGGGGGCTTCTTCGCCGAAACCTACCGCGCCGCCGAAAGCGTACGGGCCGACCACCTGCCCGCCCGCTTCGGCGGCGACCGGCTGTTTTCGACCGCCATCTACTTCCTGTTGAAAAGCGGCCACCCCTCCCACCTCCACCGCCTCCACGCCGACGAGCTCTGGCACTTCCACGAAGGAAGCCCGATCACAATCCACGTCCTCGAACCCGAGGGCGGGTACCGAACGATCCGCCTAGGCCCGGCGATCTCCGAGGGAGAGACATTCCAGGCCGCCGTCTCGGCCGGTTGCTGGTTCGGAGCGGAAGTGCTGGAGCCGGATTCCTACGCGCTGGTCAGTTGCACCGTCGCTCCGGGTTTCGACTACGCCGATTTCGAGCTGGGGGAGCGGGGAACGCTGGTCGCCGAGTATTCGGAGCATCGCGAGTTAATCGAGCGCCTGACAGCCTAAATTTGGAGTGCGGCGACGTGTCGCCGCTTTCCCAAGCGCCGACGCGTCGGCGCGCCTTGCCTAAAGGCAGGTCAGCCGCCGTAGGGCCGATCCTCCCTCCTCGCGCGTCACTTGGCTCTCCGCCGAAGGGTTACTCCAAGGAGCCGCGCGCCGACACGTCGGCGCTGAGTAAAGCGGCGACACGTCGCCGCACTCCAAGACACTGCAAGGGAGATCGCATCCGAGCGAATCTCGCGACGCCACTCAGAAGTTGTCGCCGTTGCACAAAACTAAACCCTGAGTTAATGTTCGTGCATGATGGGAACGGCGACGGCCCCCGCCTCCTCTGAAAGAAACACTCCCGACTGGGGTGCGCTCTTCGGTGTCGCGCAGGCCCAAAGTGGCTATTTCACGACCGGTCAAGCGGCTGAAGCGGGCTACTCTCCCCAGCTACTCCAAAAATACCTCGGCAACGGGAAGGTCGCGAGGGTAATGCGGGGAATTTATCGCCTCATTCACTTCCCGGCCGGTGAGCAGGAGGAGCTGATCTGGCTCTGGCTCTGGTCCGAGCAGGCGGGAGTCTTTTCTCATGAGACGGCGCTTGCGCTATATGACCTCTCCGATGCCCTGCCCTCCATCGTTCACATGACGATTCCGGCGAGCTGGCGGCACAGGCGGCTGCGTGTACCCCAGGGCCTAGTTCTGCATTACGCCGACCTCCGTGATGCCGATCGATCGCAGTTCTCGGCCGTGCCGGTCACGTCGCCGCGAAGAACGCTACACGATTGCATCGAAGCGAACGCTTTTCCCGACCTCGTACGCCAGGGAGTGGTTCAGGCTCGACGACGCGGGCTGATCTCGGAGAGGGATTCCGTGGAACTCAATACCGCACTCGATCGGGCGTCAGAAGGCACTCCTTGATTCATCGCTACCCAACACCCCTCGCCTTCAAGCAGGCACTCGAACAGCGGCTCAGATCCTCCTCGATACATGGCGTTGATTTCGCGCGCCGCCGCCAACTGCTCGTCTTCGATCGGTTTCTCGCCCGGATTTCCTTGGTGGTTGGCGATGCGATGACGCTCAAGGGCGGACTCGTGCTCGAAATGCGGCTCGATCGTGCTCGAACCACGAAGGACGTAGATTTGCGCATGATGGGCTCCTCCGACGAGATCCTCGATCGACTTCAGGCTGCCGGTCGCCTCGACCTGGGCGATTCCATGTTCTTCGAGGTACACCCGGATTCGGAGCATCCCGACATCCGAAACGATGGGTTGAAGTACGACGGCTTCCGCTATCGCGCCGAATGCCGACTGGCGGGAGCCCGTTATGGCCGACCGTTCGGGGTAGATGTAGCTTTCGGGGATCCTCTCGTCGGCGAACCTGATCTGGCGGTGGCCGACGACCTCCTCGGCTTTGCCGGTATCGCTCCTCCGACGCTCCGCTTGTACCCGGTGGTTTCCCACGTCGCCGAGAAACTGCATGCCCTTACCATGCCGAGGAGGCGGCCCAATTCTCGGGTGAGAGATCTTCCCGACATTGCCTTGCTCGCTACGACCGGCGCGATCCAGGGGGTGAAGCTTCGCCTGGCACTCGAGAGGACTTTCGAATTCCGTGGTACTCATTCTTTGCCGGCCTCGGTTCCATCCCCTCCTGCATTCTGGGCAGAACCCTACTCAAAGATGGCCGCAGAGAATGATCTCCGCTGGACTACTCTCGTCCAGGTGATGGAGGCAGTCTCAGCGTTTTTGGATCCGGCTCTCGCGTCGCCGGAGTGCGGCACGTGGGAACCACGGGACTGGCGCTGGAAACCGAGCGACTGATCCTCACATCGAACTTCGCTCCCTGCTTGCCCCCCATCAAGCGCTGAATTTCGCCATCGCGCCCTGCGCTTCGCGACAACTCTCCGACCGCCGCTATCCGGGGGGCACATGCTTTTCACGCTGTGGATGGCGATTCTCGGCCTCGTATAGCGGCTATCGCTCATGGATAGCCGCTTCCCGGCGCTGATAGCGCTGATCTCGCCGACGTATAGCCGCTATCTGGCGTGGATAGCGACTCTCCGTCTCCGATAGCGGCTATCCAGCGTAGATCGCGCTGATCGCCTCGCAGAAAGCGGCTATCGGTGGGCGATAGCCGCTTTCCACGGCGTAAAGCCGCTATCCACGACGTAGAGCCGCTCTACGGGAGTGCTGTGGGAGCTGTTCCGGCGCCTAATCTTCCGCCAGCACCACGATCCGATCCTCGGCCGTGAACGACAGAGTCTCTGACTTTTTCGGGTTCAGCTTGATGCCGTAGGCGGCTTCGGCGTTCTTCAAGTCGGCCGCGATGCGGTAGCCGATCGCCGATTCGCCGCGGCGGCGGGCGGCTTCGACGACGGTGTAGAAATCGACCGGGGTGCCGGGGCGGACGTAGGCCGCGGCGGGTTTGAGGTAGATCTCGCTGCCCTCGGGATCGAGAAGGTCGTCGAACACGGCGGCGAGCTGCTTGTTTTCCGAGATCTGCGCGAGCATCAAGCTGATCAGGCGGTCGCTGACGATGAAGTCGTCCGCCTTCGTGACTTCGGCGAGGGCGCGGTTTCTAACGTCGAGCATCTCGCTGACGATCGAGAAGGCGCGCTTTTTGATCTCGCTGATTTCGCGCAGGTGGAGGAGGGTGACCAGGGTTTTCGCGTCCGCCCGTTGCTCTTCCAGGTGATCGGCGTAGGAGAGGACGATGATGTGGTCGAAGGTTTCGAGGCCGAGGCCGTCGAGCAGGCGGCGATCCGAAGTGTCGCCTTCGATCAGCTCGATTTTCATGTTCGGCGGGTCGCCGAGCGACGCGACCAGATCGGCCGTTTCGGAGACTTCGGAGACCACGACCGCGTGCGAGCCGGGGGCGACGTACTGGGCCAGCTCGGAGAGGATCTTCGTGGCCCGCCAGTTCCAGCCCAGGATCAGCGTCCGTTCCGGAATCTGGGGCACGGTGACGCCGTTCTGGATCGCCTCTTCCTTCACCGGGAAGGCCTTGGTCGAAAGGTGGATCGAGTCGTCGTCCTGAGCGACCAGGATTAGCCGTTCGCCCGCCGCGATTCGCTGGTCCATCGGCGGGTTCAGGCGCGGCCGGCCGGAGACCGGCGCGATCCCCATCAGCGCGGAATCATCGTAGGCGATCAGCGCCTCGGCGTAGGTCTTGCCGACCAGCGACGGCTCTTCGCGGAAATAGATCTCGTCGCCGCCGAAATCGAACAGCTCGGTGTAGATGATCGACAGGCCCGACTGGCGGCAGGTCTGGGCGATGATGCGCGAGATCAGATCGCCGACCAGCAGCAGCTCCACCTCGTCCTTGCCGACCATGCGGGCGACTTCGACGTTTTTCGGATTGCGGATCTCGGCCACCACGTGGTACGGCTCCGGCCGGCGGTCAGGCGCATTGGTGATCGCGAGCAGGGTCTTGATCACGCTCGCGTCCGGGTCGTCCCCTTCGGGCGACAGGACGACGATCGACCGCGAGGTCTGAAGGCTCACGATCTTCAAGTCGGCGAGGTCGATCGGGCTGCCCGAGCGGCAGACGATCCGGGTGCGGCCGGTCGGCCCGATCCGTTCGGCGATCTCGTCTTCCATCTCGGCCTTGTCGTGCTCGCCCATCACGACGACGCAGGCGTCCTTGCGGCTTTCGTTTGCAAGCAATAGCTCGGAGAGGATGGGAAAGATCTGCTGCGACCAGCCGAGGATGATCGTGTGCTCCGACTCGATGATCCGCGAGCGCCCCTTGCGCAGGTCGGTGAGCTTGGCGTCCAATCCGTTGTTGAGCACGCCGATCAGAGTCGAAACCGTGAACACTCCGCCGAGCGTGACCGCGAGCATCGCGGCGAGGAACCAGACGCTCCCGGTGTCTCCCCCCATGGTGCCGGTGTCGAGCGTGCGGAGGAGCCCCATCCAGGCGAGGCCCAAAAAGCCGATCTGCTTGCCGTCGTCGCCGGCCGGGGCGACATGCGCCAAGGCAACGATGCCGGCGATCGAAAGAACCATGACGGCCGAGGCGACGAACAGCGCCAGCAGCAGCGCTCCCGTGCCCTTGGCCATGAAATTGTCGAAGCGGTAGCGCCAACGGTCGCGCCAGGTGACCTGATCCACGGCATGCCCTCCCGAGGGGAAAAAGAGGCATAAGCCTATGCCGCGGCGCGGTCGCGGGCAAGGGGCAGACCGCCCCGGTGATAGGCTTTGAGAGGTTCCAGCCCTCCCGGGGTGGACTTGGTGGCCGGAAGAATGAAACCTGGGAGCGCCGAGCACCAGCTCGGCCCTCGAAGCGGCGGATGTCGCCGAAACCGCCGCATCCCTGCCCGGTTCGCCGCTATCCGGCCCCGCCTGGTTCAGTTGCCGTGAGCCAGCGCCTCCATTGCCGCCCGCGCCAGGAAGCCGCTGCGTGTGTCACCGATTTTCTTGGCGCGCGCATCCACGCGCGCCAGGAGGCGGCTGGGAAGCGTGATGTTGATCCGCTCCGCTTTGTCCGTCAGGCGCGACAAGTCCACTTCGACCACCGCCCAGATCCAGCCCTTGTAGTCCGGATTTTTCCGGTGCATCTCGATGGGCTTGGCGGCGGGCGCCACCTCGCCGCGCTCCACCACGTCTTCCAGCCAAAGAGCGATGGCCTCGGGCGCGTTGGCGATCGCCTCATCCAATGTATCGCCCGCGGAAAAACAGCCGGGCAGGTCCGGCACGACCACGCCGTAAGCGTGCTTCGCGTCGCCGGGTTCGATCGCAATCGGGTACCTCATGGTGACCTCCTACTTCAATCCGGCTTGCTTGCGAATCGCATTGACCAAGCCCTTGCCGAGGTCCTTCTTGGGATGCGGCACAACCACCGTGCCGGGCTTGGTGGCGTGCTTGAACATGTGATGCGAACCACGAACCCGATCCAGCGCCCAGCCACCGGCCGTGAGCTCTGCAATCAGGTCTTTACTGTTCATGGTGTGTAGTGTACACACCAAGTGCGTGGTGGCAAGCACCCCGCCGAGGGAGAGATAGAGGGTTAGCGCTCCTTGCGCATGAGCGCGTGTCCGCGATAAGCTGCGAAGCAGCAACTCTGAGCGTAAAGCCGTGCGGTCGAGATGGGTGGGGAGAGAAGGCGTCGAGTCTCGCGCGGCTCTGATCCAGGGAGGGCAGGCGAGTGAGCGTCGAACACCCACTTCTGGCTGAACGGGTTCCTTCGGTTCGCCCGACGAACCCTCTTCGGATGGCGCAGCGTCGCGCCGGTCTCCGGTCTATCGCCTTTTGGGGGCTCGTGCTGCTGGCCGGCGCGGTCGGAGCGAGAGCCGCGACCACGACGGTAACCCTGCCCGCGGCCGCCGACACGACGCTGCGCCAACAGCAGACGAATCAAAATCGCGGCGCCGACGCCCTGCTCCGGCTCGGTTGGGCGCAGGGCAGCCGCGCGCTGGTCCGCTTCGATCAGGCGGCGATCGCCGCCGCGGTTGGGAGCGGTCATCTCGTCTCGGCGCAGCTCGAGTTGTGGGTCGATGCCACGGGGGAGAGCTGGGGGAGCGGCGCGCAGAACGTCGGCGCGCATCGCGTCACCGCCGACTGGACCGAAGCGGGCGCCACCTGGAGCTGCGCGATCGACGCCCACTCGGGCGACAATCGGGCGGATTGCAACCCGCAGTGGAACGGCGGCTCGTTCCTCGCCGCCGCGACCGCGACCGTGCCGCACACCAAGCAGACCCGCGGCACCGTGGGTTTCGAGGTCACCGCCGACGTCACGGCGTTCCTCGGCGGCACCGCGAACCGCGGCTGGCTGCTCAAGAAGGCGACCGAGAGCGCGAGCGGCCGGATCGATTACGTCTCCCGCGAGGGGGCCGCGGCGAACGCGCCGCGCTTGGTTCTGGTGGTCGAGACCGGCGGCGGCGACGCGACGCCCCCCACCGTGGCGATCGCGGCGCCGGCCAACGGCGCGCTGCTCGCGACCGCGACCCCCACGGTCGTTGCGACCTATGCGGATTCGGACTCCGGCATCGACCCGGCGTCCGCGCGGCTCACCGTGGACGGCGTCGATCGGACCGCCGATGCGGCGGTCACGGCGTCCGGCCTCACCTGGACTCCGGCCTCGCCGCTCGCCGAAGGCGCCCACGCGGCGTCGGTCGCCGTGCGCGACCTTTCGGGCAACTCCGGCACGGCGAGCCGCTCGTTCACGACCGACTCTCTGGTGCCGACGCTCGCGATCGTCTCGCCGTCGCCCGGCCGGACGGTCGGCGCTTCGCCCCCCTCGATCGATGTCCAGTACGGGGACCTCGGCACCGGCCTCGATCTGGCTACGGTCGCCATCCAGGTCGATGGCGCGACGCTCTCCGGCTGCACGGTCGGCGCGGCCGCCGCGAGCTGCCAGGTGCCGTCCCTCGCGCCGGGCGAACACACGCTCGCGGCGAGCGTTCACGACCGCGCGGGCAATCCCGCGAGCGGCGGCCTCGGCTTCGATTTCGTGCGCGACCTGGCGCCCCCGACGATCGCGATCGACTCGCCGGCCGACGGCGCGATCGGCAACGGCGCCGCCGTCCTGGTGACCGGATCGGTCGCCGACGATTCCGGGGTCGAGATCGGCGTGGTGGTCAACGGCGAGCCCGCGCCGGTCGCGGGCGGGCGCTTCTCGGTCTTCGTGCCGCTCGCCGAGGGGGAAAACGAGCTGACGGCGACCGCCACCGACGTCGCCGGACGGCAGGCGAGCGCCACGATCTCCGCGGTGCTCGACACCGAGGCGCCCGCCCTCGCGGTCGCCTCGCCGCAAAACGGCAGCACCACCAACGCCGCCGTGGCACGGGTCGAAGGCACGGCGGGGGACGGCCAGGCGCTCGACCGGGTGACCGTCGCCGGATCGCCCGTCGCGGTCTCCGCCGGACACTTCGCGGCCGACGTGCCACTGGCGGAAGGGAGCAACTCGATCGAGGTCCGCGCGGTCGATCGCGCGGGCAACGACCGGCGGCTCGACGTCGCGGTCTCCCGCTTCTCGCTGCCGGCGGTCGAGATCACCGCGCCGGCCGATCTGGCGACCGTCGCTTCGACCACCGTCGAAGTGCGCGGCACGGTCGATCGGCCGGGGCTCACCGTGGCGGTGAACGGCCGCCTGGCCGACGTGTCCGGCACCACCTGGACGGCGACCGAGGTGCCGCTGATCGAAGGGGGCAATCTCTTGACCGCGGTCGCGGTGACCCCCGGCGGGCGGGTCGGCACCGCGACGATCAACGTCGTGCGCGACCTGGTCGCGCCGCGGCTGTCGATCGACCTGCCGCGCGCCGGCTCGGTCCTCTCGGCGCCGACGGTGACGGTCGCCGGCCTGGTCAACGACATCGTCGCCGGCACGGTCAACCCGGGCCAGGTGAGCGTGACCGTGAACGGCCGGCCCGCGACGGTGGCGAATCGGGGCTTTCTGGCGACCGGAGTGCCGCTCGTCCCCGGGGAGAACACGATCACCGCGGTCGCGACCGACGCGAGCGGCAACGTCGGCCAGGCTTCGGCCTTGGTCCGCCTGGACACCGCCGCCGCACCGCGCATCGCGGTGGTCGCGGGCGACGGCCAGAGCGGCACGATCCGCACGGCTCTGGCCGCGCCGCTCACCGTGGCGCTCACCGACGCCGCGGGCCTGCCGGTCGCCGGGCGCCAGGTCCTGTTCAAGGTGGTCGGATCGGACGGCCGGTTGAACGGCGCCGGACGCCAGGTGGCGGTGCCCACCGGCCCGGACGGCCGCGCCTCCGCGAGCTTCACGCTCGGGTCGCGCGCGGGGGTCGGCAACCAGGTGGTCGAGGCGATCGCCGCGGGCTTCGTCGGCCCGGCGCTGTTCACCGAATCGGCGACCCACGGGGCGGCGAGCCTGATCGTGGTCGATGCCGGAGACCAGCAGGAGGGGGCGACCGGCAACCTTCTGCCGCGCCCGCTGGTCGCCGCGGTCACCGACGAAGGCTCGAACCGGATTCCCGACGTCGCGGTGCGCTTCGCGGTGGTCAAGGGGGGCGGCCGGTTCGCCGGGGATCAAACCGAGGTCGAGGTGACGACCGACAGCGACGGCCGGGCGATCGTGCCGTTCCGGATCGACTCGGCGGAGGGGGTCGCCAACAACGTGGTCGAGGCGACGATCGCCGGCCTGCCGAGCGGCCCGAGCACGCCGATCGCCGGCTTCACGGCGACCGGCCGCACGGCGGGAGTCGCGGACACCACGATCTCGGGCATCGTGCTCGACAACAGCAATCAACCGGTGCCGGGAACGACGCTGCGCATTCTGGGCAACCCGCTCACCGCGACCGCGAACGGCCAGGGGGTGTTCAAACTCTCCGGCGTGCCGGTCGGCCTGGTCAAGCTGATCGTCGATGGCAGCACGACCTCGCGCCCGGGCGCCTGGCCGGACCTGGAATTCGTGATGACCACCATCCCGGGGCGCGACAACACGCTCGGGATGCCGATTTTCCTCCTGCCGATCGATCTTTCGCAGGGGGCGCTGATCGACGAGACGCACGGCGGCCGGATCGTGCTCGCCGACGTGCCGGGTTTCGCGCTCGACGTCCTGCCCGGTTCGGTGACGTTCCCCGGCGGCTCGCGGAGCGGTTTCGTCTCGGTCACCGCGGTCCATGGCGACAAGGTTCCGATGGTGCCGAACTTCGGCCAGCAGCCGCGCCTGATCGTCACCATCCAGCCGGCCGGCGCGCGGTTCGATCCGCCGGCCCGCCTGACCCTACCGAACGTCGAAGGGTTCGCGCCCGGCCAGGTGACCGAGTTCTACTCGTTCGATCACGACCTCGGCCATTTCGTGAGCATCGGCCCGGCGACGGTTTCAGACGACGGCGCGACGATCGTCTCGAACCGCGGCGTGGGCATCGTCAAGGCGGGTTGGCACTGCGGCGGCAACCCGGGCGGCTCGGGCACTTCGCACAACTGCCCGGAGTGCCAGAAGTGCGTCAACACCAACTGCGCGCCGGACGACGGCAAGGCCTGCGACGACAAGGACATGTGCACGTTCAACGACAAGTGCATGGGCGGCGTCTGCAAGGGCACGCCGGTCTCGATCTCGGCGATCAACGGCAACTGCGTCGGCGCGGTCAACCAGGCGTTCAGCCTCACGGCGGTCGCGAACGGCGGCGCCGACAAGATCGACTGGCAGGCGCCGAGCGGCACCCCCGCGACCGGCAAGGGTGCCTCGTTCTCCGTCACCTATTCGACGGAAGGCAGCTTCACCGTCACCGCGATGTGCAAGTCGAGCTCGAAGACCAAGATGGTCGATACCGGGCCGGACTGCGCGTCGATCACGCCGATGCTCAAGGAACCGGAGAAGGCGCAAGCCGCGGCTGCGGGCAGTTTCGGGACGATCTTCCACGGCTCGACGCGACAAGGAAAATACAAAGGGTGCGTAGGTGGCGGCAAATGGTGCTTCCGTCTCGAGGAGTATCTGGAAGAGCACGGTTTCGGGGTCAACGGTAACGGAGATATCGACATCTCCGGGGCCAACGACTCGGACGTCACGCCGGCTAGCTGTGCCGCGATCATTGCAGACCTGACTCCACCGCCCGCCGGGACGATGCACGGTCCGCCGCGCTCCACGTACTGGTCCGAGACGATCACAAGGGCGCACGAGCGTTTCCACGTCGGCGACTTCTCGACCCGGACCACGCAAAGGATCTACAACGATCTCCGGACGTTCGTCAGCGATGGGAGCCGTTGCACGATGTGCAAGAGCGCGACGCCGACCGCGGCGTTCGACACCGAGAAGGACCGGCTGTGGAATGTCCACCGCCCGAACTATTTCGATGGGCAGAGCGAAACCCGCGCGCACAACGTGTCGAACCCGATGTACGCAGCGCTGATCTCGGCGATCCGGGCGAGAGCGCGCGCCGCGCCGGCGAGCGCCGGCTGGCCGGCTGCATGCAAGTAGCTGGGAGGAAGCGATGATACGTGCCGTTTCGCTAGCGTTCCTTCTGTTGCTCGCCGTCGCCTCGGCGAGGGCGACAGATCGTGTCGGTCGAGAAGATCCTTGGACCACCCTGGAGGAGATGCTCCACCAGAGCGGTGTCGATCACACCGACGCCCATTCGCTCGTCGTCTGGTTGCGCACCGCTCCGGCGACCGCGGACCGGTGGGCGGCGATCGAAGTGCTCGGTTTGCGCGGCGATCGCGAAGCGATTCCCGTTCTGCGCGCCTTTGCCACCGACGGGAAGGAACGTTTTCTCGCCGAGACCGCCGCACTCGCCCTGGCGCGCCTGGGAGAAGAGAGCGGCAAGAGCGCGCTCGTCTCGTTCGTCGAGAGCGCCAAGGAGCCGGAGCGGCAGCTCTACCTCGCCGCCCGCCTCGCCGAGCTGGGGGACGCCTCGGGCTATCGGTTCGTCGCTCAGGCGGCGATCGACGGTTCGGCGGATCGGCGCTTCGCGAGCGCGGCGGCGCTGGTCGCGTTCCTGCCGCTTGAGCCCGCCTCTAAAGGCGCGATCGACGCCGAGCGGCGCCTGTTGGGTTTGGCTCACGACGAAGAGGCGCGGGTGCGCAGCGAGTTTGTCGTCCAAGCGCCGATCGCGATCTCGCGAGGCGGCGATAGGGATCGTTTCGAAACCGCTTTGCGCGACCTCGCGACGAGGGACGCGGGGGCGAATATTCGTGAGCAGGCCAAGCTGATGTTGACCGGTCTGGAGTTCGAAGACGAGAACAAACGCCGGGAAGAACTACCACCACAGGCCCCCCGGCCCTGAATTTCGGAAGCGGGACTCGGACGAGAAATGAGGACTGGAGCCATGGCCAAGATCGCTAGACGCCACCTGACGCCGTGGGCGTGGATCGGGGGGGCACTCCTTCTCGCAGCCGTTGCCGCGCGAGCGACCGATCCGATCGTTCCGGGCGCGACCGGTCCGGAAATTACCGGGCTTTCGGTCTCGGCTTCGTCCACCGCCTTGCTCGTCGGGGGTACCGCGCAACTCTCGGTCATCGCGACTTTCAGCGACGGCTCGACGCGGGACGTCACGAGCGACCCGAAAACGTCGCTCGGAGCCTCGCCCGCTGAAGCGTTGTCGATCGATCCGACCGGCGTCGTCACGGGTCTCGTTTCCGCCAACGTATCGATCACGGTCTTTCATCAAACGTATGTTCAGGCGAAATCCGCCACGCTCGCTCTCACCGTGCGCACCGCCGACGACCGCGATGGCGACGGCCTCTCGGACTCGGTCGAGATCGCCAACCAGCTCAACCCGGATTTCGCCGGGGATGCCGGGGCGGATCTCGACCAGGACGGCTTGACCAACGCGCAGGAGATCGCGCTCGGCACCGACCTGCGCAAGGCCGACACCGACGGCGACTTCTCGCCCGACGGCCTGGAGGTCGCGGCGGGGACCAACCCGCTCGTCTCCGACCTGCCGCCCCCGCCGCCGCCTCCCACCCCCGAGCTCGGCAGCGGCTGCGTCATCTCGGTGCTCAACCGCTCCGCGCGGGTCGAGCCGAACGGCGCCTGGGTGCTGCCCAACGTGCCGTCGAATTCCGGCCCGGTGCGGGCGCGCGCGACCTGCGTGGAGAACGGCGTCAGCCGCTCCGGCCAGTCCGACTTCTTCCTCATCCCGACCAACGGCGTGATCCGCGTCGCCGACGTCCGCTTCGATGCGCCGCAGCAGATCCCCACGCGCCTCGACCTCACGGCGCCCTCCACCGACTTGACCGCCGCCGGGCAGACCGTGCAACTGACCGCCCGGGCCACCTACCCGGGCGGCGCGCAGGCGGACCTCACCGGGGCGGCCGCCGGCACCGGCTATCGCTCCTCGAATTCCGCGATCGCGGCGGTCTCGGCCGAGGGCCGGGTCACCGCTCGGGCGAGCGGCACGGTGATCGTCAACGCGCTCAACGAAGGCGCGCTCGGCGTGCTGCGTATCCGCGTCCTGCTCTCCGGCGACAGCGACGGCGACGGCCTGCCGGACGACTTCGAGATCGCCAACGGCCTCGACCCGAACAATCCGCTCGACGTCCTCGACGACCTCGACGGCGACGGCCTCACCAACGGCGAAGAGTTCGCCCGCGGCACCGACCTCCGGAATCCCGACACCGACGGCGACGGCCTGCGCGACGGCGACGAGGTCAACCGCTATGGCACCGACCCGCTGCTTGTCGACACCGACGGCGACCAGATCGGCGACGGGCTCGAAATCCAGAGCGGCAGCGATCCGCTCGATCCGGCGAGCTTCAACCTCGGCCCGATCCTGCAATCGCTCACGGTCCAGCCGGCCTCGTTCACCCTGGTCTTCAACACGGCGATCGGCGAAGCCTCGCGCCGCCTGAGCGTCAACGCGCGGCTGATCGACGGCACCCAGATCGACGTCCGCCTGCGGCGCTACGGTACCGTCTACAGCTCCAGCGATCTTTCGGTCGCGAGCTTCGGCGCCGAGGACGGCGTGGTCTTCGCGGGCCAGAACGGCAGCGCCACGGTGACCGTGACGCTCGGGGCGTTTTCGGCCCAGACCACCGTCCAGGTTCAGAGCTTCACGCCGGCTCCTCTGTCGTTCCTGTCGCTGTCCGGCTTCCCCAACGGCGTCGCGGTGTCTGGCGACACGGCCTACGTCGCCTCGGGCGGCGCCGGCCTGCACGTGATCGACGTCGGCGATCTGGCGCGGCCGGTGCTTCTCGCGACCGTGCCGCTGCCGGGCAATGCCAACGACGTGCGGGTGGCCGGCGGGTATGCCTACGTCGCCGCCGGTGCCGCCGGTCTGCAAATCGTCGATGTCAACGATCCCGCCCATCCGGCCCGGGTCGGCGGCGTAGATACCCCCGGCGATGCCACCGACCTCGCGGTGCGCGGGAATCGGGTCTACGTCGCCGACGGTCCGGCGGGCCTCTCCGTGATCGACGCGGCGGTGCCCTCGGCGCCGTTGCGGGTCGGCGGTCTCGACACCCCCGGCAACGCCCGCGGCATCGACGTGACGGACGACCTCGCAGTGGTGGCGGACGGCTTCGGCGGCGTGCACGTGATCGGCGTCGCCGATCCGTCGGCTCCGGTTCTGCTCGGTTCGACCCAGACCCGCGGCACGACGTCGCAGGCCGCTTCGGTGGCCGTGCGCGGCCGCCTGGCGTACGTGGCGGAAGGCGACGGCAATTTGGGCGGCCTCAAGGTGATCAATTTCTCGAACCCGGGGACGCCGGTGGTCGTCGGCGCCTCCTCCGACGCGTTCGGTCTGTCCCACGTGGCGCTCGACGGCGGCTATGCGCTGTTTTCCGACTACTACTTCCCGAACGCGGTGCCGGTCTTCGACGTCGGCGGCGCGCCGCGCTTTACCGCCGTGCTCAACTTCTACCAGGCGCCGAGCTTCCGCGACGACAACGGCAACGGCATCGCCGTGCGCGGCGACGGCGCGGTGTTCATGGTCGGCACGGTGTGGGAGATCCGCGACAACGGCACCTGGGGCAACGGCGGCCTGCACATCGGCCGCTGGCGGCTCGGCGGCGACGATCTCGGCGTGGCGCCGGAGGTTTCGCTCACCGCGCCGGCCGCGGGGACCACGGCGCGGGAGCGCTCCCTCCTCACCGTGCGCGCGACCGCTTCGGACGACGTGCGGGTCGAATCGGTCCAATTCCTGGTCGATGGCCAGCCCTTCTCCCGGGTGTTCAAGGCGCCCTACGAGGCGACGCTGCGGGTGCCCGAGGGCGTCACGTCGCTGCGCCTCGGCGCCTCGGCCGCCGACCTCGGCGGCAATCAGGGGACGGCCGAGGAGGTCGTGGTCAACGTCGTCCCGGACGACCGGCCGACGGTAAGCCTCCTGTCGCCGTCGGCGGATCTCCGGATCGTCGAAGGGACGACGATCCGCGTCGCCGCGGAGGCCACCGACGACGTGCAGGTGGCGTCGGTCGATCTGCGGGTGAACGGCGTCTCCCGCCGGCTGGCGCTTGCCCCGCCCTATCAGGTGGACGTCCAAGTTCCAGCGGCGCCGCAGATCACGGTCGAGGCGGTCGCCACCGACAGCGTCGGGCAGACCGCGACCACCGGCGTCCTCACCCTCCCGGTGATCGACGTGCCGCCCCCGGTGGTGGCGATCACCGCCCCGGCGACCGGCGTTCAGGTGACGCAGGGTTCGACGATCCGGGTGAGCGCCTCGGCGGCGAGCGATCTGGCGGTGACGGGCGTCCGCTTGACGGTCAACGGTCAACCGACCCCCAACGACACCCTGGCGCCGTTCGATTTCAACGTCGAGGCGCCGTCCTCCGGCACCGAGCTTCACTTGACCGCCGTGGCGACCGACTCCCTCGGGCAGACGGCGACCTCGGAGGAGGTGGTTATCACCCTGGTTCCGGATCCGGGGACGACCGTCCGCGGGTCGGTGGCGTTCGAGGACGGCCAACCGGTGGCCGGCGCGGAGGTGTTCTGCCGCGGGGTGTCGGGCTCGTCGGGCGCCGACGGCTCGTTCACCCTCACCGGCGTGCCGACCTTGGCCGCGATCACCTGCTCGGCCACCGCCACCGATGCGCAAGGCACGTCGCTCGTCGGC
>Ga0134122_10000155_pt1 | contig 40352 bp, 61 predicted proteins | sample KB302_FD_96461 | JGI IMG/M metagenome (GOLD analysis project Ga0134122, IMG submission 96461) | Terrestrial soil microbial communities without Nitrogen fertilizer from Kellogg Biological Station, Michigan, USA - KB3-0-2 | ecosystem: Environmental > Terrestrial > Soil > Unclassified ... | reverse complement strand
GTCGAACTCAGGCACGATCACCTTCCCAACAGCATCCGCAGGATGGGGAACAATTCGGTTCGTGGCAGTCATGGACGCATCGAGCGCCGGAAACGTTCTGTGGTACGCGCAGCTCACCTCCGATGTGACCATCAACACGTCCAACACCTTCCAGTTCAACGCCGGAAGCGTCGCGCCAAGCGTGGCGTAATCGATGAGCGTTTTTCGCCGCCGCATCGTATTCCGTGAGCCGGAGGTTTTCCGCTTCGGCGGGCTTTCGATTGTCACGGCTACAGTTACTGCTGCGGCGATTGTTTTTGCCGGCACTGCCGCAGGTTCAACGCCTTCAGTTACGGGCGATGCCAGCGGCGGGATTGTCTTCTCCGGCGGGCCGGTATCGACAATTTCGATTGAGGTCTCAGGCAGCGGGAATGTTGTCCTTGCAGGTGCTGCAACTGGATTGCAGCGCAATTTGGGCTCAGCCTCAGGCGGTATTGCCCTTGCTGGTTCAGCCAGGTGCGATGCGATTGGGTCGGGATCGATTGTCTTTGGCGGTTCAGCCACGGTCGGATCAATCTTCACGATGGACGCGGCCGGCGCCATTGTGTTTGCGGGTTCGGTTGCTGGTGCGAATGGTTCTACCGCGCTCGGATCGGTCATCTTCGCCGGTACGTTGGGCGCGCCGAACATTACCGGCGGCACGATCACCACGAGTGCGGCCGGAAGCCTCATTTTGGCCGGAACTGCTGTCGGTTCAATCACAGCCGCCGCCAATGTTCCGGATCTGTTCTTCTTCGCCGCCAAATTCAGCGTTGAACTGTCAACGCTTACGGAGTCCGACCCGGTCACCATCACCGGCAATACGCAGCCGGCGATCATTTCGATCACCAATGGTACGTATTCGATCAACGGTAGTGCCTTCACATCAATCGCAGGAGTGATCAACGCGGGCGACGAGGTTGTGATCCGACACACGTCTGCTGCAACTTACGAAACTCAGCAAGTCTCCCCAGTCATCATCGGCGGGCTTACAGGCAGCTTCGTGAGCGTCACCATTCGAGGTCCTGATCGTCGTACGCCCATTGGACATCGCTTGGCTCACAAGCCCCGCAGGCGCGTTATATGACGACCGACTATGGCTTTGTGAACGGCAGTTGCCAGCCGGATTTCGAGATTGACCCTGACGCCATCGAGGACTTTGAGTTCGTCTTCGCTGGTGATTTGGACGACGACACCATCGCTACCGTGACCTTTTTGTTGCCGGATGGATTGACGCAAGTCTCCTCAAGCAACACTGACACCACGGCAACCATCTTCGTGAGCGGCGCAGAGTGCGGCCGCACCTATCGCATAACTTGTCGCTACACGACCGCTGGCGGCCGCTCACGAGACAAAACAATCCGCGTGGTCGGCCGCAGCCAATGATGACCGCCGGAGCGCGTGCGGTTGACAGATTCGCAACGGATCTCGGTGTCTTGAGTGATTCGGACATGCAGCGGCTTCAGGCCCTGGCTGACGCAGCACCATGGCGCGAGATTCCAAGCAGGGCCTACGACACGGCGGATGTGAGTTTCTGGGAACCATGCTCAAGAGCGTTTTTCATTCGCATTCCTGCGGGAGGAGACATTCCTCGCCATCACGATGACTTCATTCCAGGTTGTACTCATCACCTCGTGCTGTCCACGAATGAGGGTTGTGAGAACTGGTGGATAGACAATCGAGGCCGAGAAAGGCGTATGCATCTTGTCAAAGGCAGGCGGTATCTCGTTGAACGTTCCCCGCTTCATTGGGCGTTCAACCGTGGGAAGACAGACAGAATTCATTTGCTTGTGGAGTGGTGGTGATGGCCAGGAATGAGACGACATTCGTCAAGGGGCGCGGTGCTCCCTTGGGAAACAAGAACGGGCGCAAGTCGAAGGATTGGGAACGACATTTGCGGGCCGAGCTTCACTTCTACGAAGACGACAAGATCAAGAAAGGCGAAGCACTTGCAAAGATCGCCCGCCGCGTGGTTGAGGATGCGCTTTCTGATGTGTTCGAGGTGCGTCATGCAGCCCGCCAGGAGATTGCAAACCGTCTCGACGGCAAGCCGCGCGAGCATGTGGATGTCGATTTCACGCAGCGCTTGGCCGAGGAACTGACTGACGATGAACTCCTCAACATCATTCGTAACGAAGGCGGAGGCGGCGATAGAGCTGCTGATGAGGCGGTCAGCGAGGAAGACCCTTCAGGCCTTCATTGAGTACACCAAGCCCGGCTGGAAAGCGGGGCGGATGCACAAGGAAATCTGCGAACGTCTCGATAGGGTCGTACGTGGCGATGTAGATCGGTGCCTCATCTGCTGTCCTCCACAGCACGGCAAGAGCGACATTTCATCGCGCAGACTTCCTGCTTACGTGCTGGGGCATGTTCCGAATACGGATGTGATTTCTGTTTCGGCTACTGAGGCTCTTGCGGCGGACTTCGGGCGAGAAACACGAAATTGCATCGATTCGTCTGAGTACCGGAATCTTTTCCCCGGAACTCGTCTCGCGGAGGACAGCCAGGCCAAGGGCCGGTGGAACACGCAGGACGGCGGTGGGTATTACGCCGTTGGCATCGGCGGAACGATTATGGGCCGCGGTGGTGAGCTGGGGCTCATAGACGATCCTTTCTCGAGCTGGGAGGACGCGCAGAACGAAGGTGCGCGAGATCGGGTGTGGGACTGGTACACGGGCACGTTCTATAACCGCATTCGTCCCGGTGGAAAGATCATCGTAATTAACCATCGCATGCATGAGGACGATTTTGCGGGTCGGTTGATCCAGCAGATGAAGGATGGTGGACCTGATAAGTGGGAAGTCATCGAGATTCCCGCTGATCTCGAAGACCCGCCGTGGGCTGAACGCTATGACCGCGCAGCACTTGAGAGAATCAAGGCCGTGTCAGGACCGCGTAAGTGGTCGGCGCTCTACATGCAGAATCCCACCCCGGCTGAGGGCACGTTTTTCAAGCGCGAGTGGTTCCGCAGATATCGCGCCGAAGATTTGCCGCGCGTCATGCACAAGTATCTGACGAGCGACCACGCACCCGCAGGTGGTGAGGGCAATGACTTCAACTGCGTGCGGGTGTGGGGTCTCTCAGGAGACGACATCTACATGCTCGACGGCTTTCGTAAGCAAACAACTATGGATGTTGTTTCCGAGCGAGTGTTAGGCGTCCGGGAAAAGCAGCAGCAGGGACTCATCCAGCGTCACCAGCCGCTGTGCTGGTTTCCAGAGGACGACAACAACTGGAAGGCCGTAGCAGGCTTTGTCACGAAAGAGATGCGACGCGAAGGGGCTTACTGCCGCATTGAGCCGGTAAGTCCGAACGGTGCGAACAAGGAAATCAAGGCGCAAGCCTTTCAGGCGATGTGCGCGCAAGGACGGGTGTGGATTCCGGTCGGGCAAGAGGGTGACGAGTTGATCGAGCAATACATCGCCTTTCCTGGTGGCAAAAACGATGACGAGGTTGACGCTGGTGCCGTCATGGGTCGAGTGATCAACGATGCGCATCCCGCGATCAGCAAGGCACCACCGAAGCCAGAAAAGCGGCGCGGTGACTACGATATCGGAAGCGAGGAGGAATCTTGGAAGGTGGCGTGACAGGAAATGCCCCGGTATTCGAGGACGACGAGCACCAGAAAGTGGTGCAGCAGTTCGAAGAATTCGCGGACTCCACCATTGACACCCGTCGTTTGCAGGAGAAGTGCCGGCAGTATCGTGACGGCGATCAATGGACGGCGGATGAACGCAGAGTCCTTGCCAAGCGCAAGCAGCCCTGCATCACCGATAACAAGATTGGCGACAAGTGCGACACGGTGCTTGGCATCGAAAAGCAGATGCGCACCGACCCCAAGGCGTATCCGCGCAATCCTTCTCCGGAAGACGAGCAGAGTGCTGAAGCGGCGACGGATGGCCTTCGCTTCGTTGCAGATCAGTGCACCTACAAGACTTCAGTTCGTAAACCCGCCGCTGACAACCTCCAAGTTGAGGGGATCTGCGCAGGCCAGGTGATTGTCGAGAAGCGACGCGGTCAGCCTCCTCGAGTGTTGATGGAGCACATCCGCAGGGATCGTGTTTACTACGACATTCACTCACTCAAGGACGATTTTTCCGACAAGACCTATTGCGGTTATTTCACCTGGATGGATCAGACGGTCGCAGAAGAGGACTGGCCGGAGGGTAAGGACGCACTCGATTCGAGCACTGGTAGTACGTCTCAGTCAGGCCCCGATGCCTCACTCGATGACAAGCCGCGCTATACGCTCACCTCAGGCAAGCGAAAGCGCGTGCAGGTGTTTTATCACTACTTCTTGAAAAAAGGCCGCTGGTATGAGGCTGTTTGGTGTCGGGGCGGGTGGTTAGAGAAGCCCAAGCCCTGCGAATACAAGGACGAATACGGTCAGCCGTATTGCTGCATGGAGATTCAGGCGCTGTATCGAGACAGCGACGGAAATCCTTACGGCAAGGTGAAGCGCGATCTTGACTTACAGGACGAGCACAACAAGCGCCGTTCGAAGATGCTGCATCTCCTGAGTGCCAAGCGAATCAAGATGCGCAAAGGTGCGGTGACGGATGAAGACGGCGGCATCAAGAAGATTCGCGACGAGATCCACAAAGCCGATGGCGTGATCGAGATCAACGGCTCGCCGGAAGACCTGGTCATTGAAGACAATCTTGCCGAGGCAGAAGGGCAGTGGCGTCTCTTGCAGCAGACCGACATTGCACTCTCTCAGACCGGCCCAAATGCCGCGATCATGGGCACGTCGGGCGATATCTCAGGAATCGCCAAGGCTCGAGACCAGCAGGCCGGACAACTGCCGATTTCCCCGCTCTTCGATGCGCTCGACGCATGGGAGTTGCGGATGTATCGACAAGTCTGGTGCCGCATTCGTCAGTATTGGACTGCTCCTATGTGGGTGCGCGTGACGGACGATGAGCAGAAGATCAAGTGGGTTGGGCTCAATCAGCCGGTTCTCATGGGTGACATGCTTGCACGACAAGCAGCTCAAAACCCGGAGTTTCAGCAGCTTCCCCCAGAGGCGAAGCGTGGAATTGTCGAGGAGATTGCGCGTCGCAGTGAGTCTCAGTCGCAGTATTACGACGACAAGACCGGAAATCCCATGCGCACGAACGATGTTGCGCAGATGGATATCGACATCATTATCGATCGCGGTCAGGACGTGGTGACGGTGCAGCAGGAGGAATTCGAAATCCTCGCGCGCATCGCTGACAAACGTCCGGACGTCCCCTTCGATGTCATCGTTGAGATGAGCCAGCTACGCGCAACGACGAAAAAGCGCGTGCTCGAGCGCATGAAAGGTGGTGACGATCCAGCCGCACAGCAGCAGGCACAGTTCCAACAGATGATGCAGCAGCTTCAGGCGCTCATCACGAAGGCGACCCTCAGAAAGACCGAAGCTGAGGCTGACAAGGCCGAGGCGGGTGCTGAGAAGGACAAGGCTGCCGCCGTTGAGAGTCACATCGATGCGAGTGCGAAGGTTGCGACCTTCACTGAGCTGCAGCAGCATGGCGAACCTGCCGCGAAGCCTGGCTCAAAGACACAAGTTTCCGTGAATTGACCGCCGCCGGGTTTCGGGCGTTACAGGCCGCCGCTGAGTCGGGCGTTTGAGTGAGGAGAGTGACGTGAGTGTTCCAATGGAAAGCGTTTCTGACATTTTGAGCAACAAAGAGCAGGCCGAAGTTCCTTCCGAAACGGGCGTGGTCGAAAAGACCGAAACTGCGCCGCCGGCAGCAGGAAGCGAGACCAAGGCAGATGAGAAAGCACCAGCACGCGGTGCGGACGGGAAGTTTGCGAAGGTCGAACCTGAAGGTGAAGAGCCAAAGGCTGACGCAAAAGAACCGGCCCGGCCCCGTGGTGAGGTGGCTGCACTTCTCGACGAGCGACGCAAGCGCCAGGCCGCAGAGGCCCGCCTGCGAGAACTCGAGGGAAAGCAGCCCGCGCAGCCGAAACCCTCCGTCTTCGACGACGAAGACAAGGCAATCAGCACGCGGGTAGACGATGGCACGCGCGGCCTTCGCGAACAGCTTTATCAGCAGTCCGTGAAGATCGCCCGGCTGACCTACAAGGAAGCATTCGGTGATGCGGAAACCGCATTTGCCGAGGCTGCCGAGCACGATGACCGGCTCATTGCGGGCCTTCGTGCATCAGCCGATCCAGGCGATTACATCTACACCGTGGGCCTTCAGATCAAGGAACTCGCCGATGTCGGCGGGGACTTTATGAAGTACCGCGAGAAGATTACCGCCGATTCGCGTGCGCAGATCACCGAACGTGACACGCGCATCAAGTCTCTCGAAGCTCAAATTGCCGATCTCACGCAGAAGATGACAGACCTGGAACACATCCCGCGCTCCCTCAACAGTCGTCCTTCTGGGGCCGCTCCGCAAGCCGGTAGCGCAGACCCTGAGGATATCAAGACCATCGCCCGATTCGGTAACCAATCACGCTAAAAGCTTTTCCAAGGTAGTTAGGAACCCGCCAGAGTGCGGGTTTTTTATTGCCTGAAGAAAGCTGGCGGCACACAGGAGTTTTCAAGTGGCACAGACTGTAGTGCCGACAAACAGTCGGCAAATTCAGTGGGAGAGCAAGTATTTTCGCGAATACGTTCGCGCAAATCGCTTTTCCAAGTACATGGGGACGGACGAACTGTCTCCCATTCAGATCAACGAGGACCTGACCAAAAAGGTTGGCGAACAGGTCAACTTCACCCTCGTCAACCGTTTGGCTGGCAACCAGAACACCTTGACGGGTGCGGTTGCGAACCAGATGTCCGGTATCACCGGATACAACCGCCTGAAGGGCAACGAAGAGGCGCAGGTACAGCGCAACTTCCGCGTCAGCGTCGCACGTACCCGCTGGGCCGTGTTGCATGACGTGTTCGACGAGCAGGTGAGTGCGGTGGACATCGCCGACTCCAAGCGCGCGACGTTGATGGACTGGTCAAAGGAGAACATCCGCGACCGGATCATCATCGCCATGGGTTCGATTTCGACCGACGGTTCAACGCATACCCCGTACGCGTCCGCTTCGGCCGGCAATCGCAACACCTGGTTGATCAACAACGCCGACCGCATCTGCTTCGCAGCGTCCAATGCAGCGGCGGGTTACACCGTGCTCGCGACGGACCTGACGCAGCTCGACACGACCAACGACCTCTTCACGGGTGCAAACCTGAAGAAGCTGAAGGACATGGCGAAGGCTGCAACGCCGAAGGTCAAGCCGATCAAGGTGAACGACGAAGAGGAGTATTACGTCTGTTTCTGCGGCACGGCGCTTTTCCGCGCGTTGCAGAGCGATCTGGGTACCCTCAACCAGGCTCTGATTCAGGGCGGTGAGTCCCGCAAGGACAATCCGATATTCACCTCCGGCGACCTCATGTATGACGGCATCGTCATTCGCGAGATCCCTGAGATCCAGAACCTGGGAACTGTCGGCGCCTCGTCGGCGAACGTGGGTGTTGCGTACCTCTGCGGTGCGCAGGCGCTCTCGTACGCCATCGCGAAACGTCAACGCATCATCCAGGACACCGACGACTACGGCGCGGCCGTGGGCGTGGGTGTGGAGATGTGGGACGGCATCGCCAAAACCTACTTCGGCTCCGGTGCAGCCGATACCACCACCCCGAAGCAGAACGGTATCGCCACCGGCTTCTTCGCTTACGTGCCGTAAAGGAGAACGAACATGGCAGGCGAAACAACTTCACTCCCGGCCGCAGAGGCTCGGACTTTCTACGACAACGTCGGTGCGGGGGCTTTCCTCGCAGTCTTCACGAAGTCATTCAGCACGACGCAGAACGAGCTGAACGACGTCATGGAGATGGGCTACATCCCGGCAAACACGCGTGTCGTCGGGGTTGGATACTTCCCGACCGACATGGACACGAACGTCTCCGCGGCCTTGGTGCACAAGGTCACGGTGAACGCCGTGGACGTGGTGACGGGTTTGACTGGCGGTCAGTCGGGTACTTCTTCATTGAATGCCCCGACCACGACCGCCGTGCAGACAACGCCCGGCACGGACAAACAGCTCGTGACAATCGTATCGACGACCGCAGCGGCTACCGCAGCGGCCGGCAGCGTGACTCTCGTGTTGTTCTGTCAGCACATCTAAGTGCGGGGGCCGGGTAACACCGGCCCCTTTTCTTTCATGGAGTACGCGTGACCCTCACCGATCTGTATCGCAAAGCTCTCGAAAAGCTCGAGATCGTTGCTGCGGGAGAATCTGCTGCTCCAGAAGATACGTCGGTTATCGCGTCTCAATACGTGCTGCTGTGGAATCAATTGAAGGTCCGGGGGCTTGTTTCCTGGACAGTTACTGAGGACGTGCCAGCAGAGGCCGTCATCGCGCTCGTTTTTGCACTGGCCTATTTGGCAGCAGATGAATTCGGCGACGACTCGAACCGTTTTGCAGCAGCGGGTGCCATAGGGCTTCCGCAAGTTTCTCTCGCTGAGCGGGATTTGAGGCAACTGCACTCCCGCTCTTACGTTTCAGATCCGGCGCCGACTGAGTCCTACTAATGCGCATTCCATTCGGCACGCAGTCGTATCGGCATGTGAGTTTGCCGATCTCTGCTCAGCGGATGGTGAATTGCTATCTCGAGCCCGCGCCTCCGCAGGCAAAGACTTTTGCCGCTGTGGTCGCCTCATACGGGGTTGCAAATTGGGTAGCGACGCGCGGCACTCATCGCGGCTTCAAGGTCGTGCGCAGCGTGCTGTACTGGTGCGCTGGAACGAGCCTGTATCGGGTTGGCGCGTCGGGTGTGGTAACGACGCTCGGCACGATTGAAGGCAGTGGCTACGTTCTCATCGAAGGCGATGAAACGAATGTCATGGTGGTTGAGCCAGCGACGGAGCGCGGATGGTTCTGGAATGGCTCGGCTGTTGCACAGATCACAGATCCCGACTGGCCTGGTGCGGTTTCACTTGCGTACCTGGACGGCTACTACATCATCATTCCGCCCAATTCTGGGCAGTATTTCATCACTGCAAACCGCAACCCTTCATCGATTGATGCACTCGACTTCGCATCCGCAGAGCGATATCCGGACGACCTGACATCGATCATTGTCGATCATGGAGAAGGAATCCTCTTCGGCACGGAGTCCTATCAGGCCGTCTACGATTCAGGCTCTACCGATTTCCCGCTCACCGACATTCCGAGTGCACAGGGTGAGATTGGGTGTGTGTGTCCTCGCGGACCTGCGAAAGCGGACAACAGCGTGTTCTTTCCCGGAAGCGATGGAAAGGTTTACAGGCTCAACGGCTATGCTCCTCAGGCGATCTCAACTCCTGTAGTCGAGCAGGCCATTGCACGAGCTGTAGACAGAGACTTCATCGGCCTCACATGGAAGGAGCCGGGACACGACTTCTACGGCCTCAAGTGTGCAGACTTCGCCTACGTCTACGACATTGCGAATGGACTGTGGCATGAGCGCGGATCACACGGTTTCAGTTCATGGCGCTGGGCAGGTGTTGTCCGTGCCTATGAACAATGGATCGTTGCGGATGCTGAGACCGGCGCGCTTGGGACTCTCTCTGGCGATACCTTCACGGAATTCGGCAACACGCTGCGCCTTGAATGCACCTCACCTCCTGTCGGGCGCGACAATCTACGGACTAAACATTCACGCATCGAACTCGTGTTCGAAAACGGTGTCGGTATTGCGAATGGGCAGGGCTCAGATCCTCAGGCCATGCTGCAATTCTCGGACACTGACGGACGCACCTGGTCTAGTGAGAGATGGCGTTCCTTGGGACGGATGGGCGACTACAAGTCACGCTCTGTCTGGTGGCGGAATGGTTCGGCTCGAAGCCGCATCTACCGTTACGCAATCTCTGATCCGGTGCGTAGAACCCTGGTGCTTGCCACTACCAAGTCGCGTGTGACTGAGGCACGTCTCGATGCCGCTTGACGGCATCCTGCGCCCGCCACGCTCGGCGCTTGATAATCCGCGTGATTGGGAGCAATTCCTCAGGCGGTTGAACGAGCAAATTCGTCACGATGGCCAACGAGCGGTAATAGACGCACTAGCTACGATTGCGACACGCACCGGCACAGACTTTGACTCTTTGGTGCAGATGCTGACAGATGATGGCAGGGCAGAGGATCAACGATTTTTGCCGCAGGTTTCAGCAGGCAATGTTCTTTCACTTCAGGACATCAACCCGCTTCAGGCGAGTGCGGATGCGTCCACGGCGACGATTTCCATTGCCTCGCACACACTGCAATACGGATTTGGGCTCGTTTCCTACAACTCTGGGACCATCGTAGGACTTAATCCTAGCACTAACTATTTCGTGTATGCGGATGATCCTGACTATGAAGGCGGAGTCGTGAGTTACTTTGCGACCACTGTCCGGCAGAACGTGACGGCCGAGAATGGCCGCTATTTCGTTGGCGCTATTGAGACCGCAATTTCTGCAAACACAGCAGCGATTACGGGCGCGACGAGTGCGAATCCGATTGTTTTCCAGACAGGCACCACACCTGGTTGGACGAGCGGCGACACGGTGACACTCACTGCGTTGCCTGGGGATTTCGGAACAAACCTCAATGGGAACGACTACGTGATCACGGTCATCGATCCAACGCACTTTTCAATTGCGATAGACGGCACGCTCTATGCTGCCTACACGACGGGCGGCCTTGCCTCGCGCGTGAGCACGGCTCTTTCAGGCGGTGCGGGTGGTGGCGGTGGTTGGGTGGATAATCCCTACTATGCCCCCTGAAGTGAAAACGCGGCGGATCGAGCCTGCGACAGAACATGAGCGGCAGAAGTGGGTGGTGCTTGAGGGTTATGTTGACGATGTGCCAGCAGTCGCCAAGCGCGTCAGCATTGCGGTTGCAGCGCTCGTAACGCGTCCTGAGCTTATGGAATCCGCACGTGTGAAACTCATCGCAGATGTGACCGAGTATCACGCGAACTTCATGGCGCTCAAGGATCTGGGGCTTTAGATGCCGGAATCAGCGGCCGATATTCTCGTGAGGTTGTATGGTTCAGCACCTCCAACGTCAGTCGCGCCCGCCTATGGCACGCAGGCGAATCCGCTCGATTACTTTGCGGGTGCTGCTGGAACGGGAAACAAGACGACGAACGCCGATCTTCCTGAATGGCTTCGCGCCGCCGGAATGAAGGGCGATGCCTATGCAGGAGGAATGCTGAAGCCCGCCCTTCGCTATGGCTTCCTCTTCAAGAACGGCAAGATTCACTTTGCAGACGGAACTGTTTTCGATGCGAAGAAGGTCAAGGTAAAAGGTGGACAGCCTGTCTACCAGTACACCGGAGCTGATGGGTCCCTCAAGACCTACGATCCCACAGACGAGCAGGACGCCTATAACACGGCGTACAAGAAAGCGACCGCCAATCAGTCCTTCGTTGACAAGTTAGGCGCAACGGCTGATAGAACACGTCAGCACGTCCATGACGTCCTCCATGGAGCAGGACAGGCGTTACAGGGCAAGGGCAGCATTTTCGGCGGTACGCCACTCGGCACCAAGCTGAGTAACGCGGTCACTGGAAGGCATGACAAGCCTATCGCAGACCAGTACGGCGGGCCGACCGATGAGTCGCAGGCGAAGTACGTCGCAAGCCACGGCGGAAATTCTCTCGGCTATCAACCCGAGTTGCATGCAGTCGGTTCTGCAATCGGTTCGGCCTACGCCGGCAACTATGGTGTTGGGCGGTTGGGGCAGCTTTTCAGCGCTCCTGCTGGCGTGTCCACGACTGCGCCGGCTGGAAATCTCGGCACCTCATTCGGCGAAGGTGTCGCGCAAGGCATCGGATCAGCCGTGGGTGATGCTGCCGGAACAGGCGTAGGAGCCGGGATCGGCGCAGGTATTGGAACGAGCGTTGCCGGCGGATTCGCTGGTGGTGCAGGAACAGGAGCAGGTATGGGTACGGCAGCAGGCGCGAGTTATCTGGACTGGCTCGGCCCATTGATCAACGCCGGGGCGTCCATCTACGCCGGCAATCAGGCTGGGAACGCTGTCAATCAAGGTGAGCGCGAAGCGAATTGGGAGTCTCGTCGTCAGTTCGACCTGGTACGAGGTGACACGGCGCCCATTCGAGCGCTGGGCAACGCTGCTGTTGGAACGCTTGCTGACCTTCAGGGCTTCAACGAATCCGGCACGCCGAACATGGCGCGCTTCTATACATCTCCTGACTACAACTTCAATCTCGGTGAAGGTCAGAAAGCAATCGACAGATCGGCGATTGCGAAGAGTGGCTTGCTTTCAGGTGGTGCAGTGAAGGAGGGCATCCGATATGCCCAAGGCAACGCCTCGCGAGAATACTCGGCCTTTGTGGATCGGCTGATGACTCAGGCAGGGCTCGGAAATACCGGCATAGGCGCCTCCGCAGCCGCTGGTGCTAATTCAGCGAGCAATATTGGAAACGCCGCGATCAATGCTGGCAACTCTCGAGCATCCATCTACGGCAATACCGCTGCAAACGTGAATAATGCAGTTCAGTCCGGCATCGGTAATTACGTGCTGCGCCGCTACCTCGAGGGCTGACGATGGCTGACTTTCAGAATCTCGACCTCGGGCGGATCATCCAGACCGCAGAGGCCATTAAGGGAATGCGCCGCGAAGCCGAAAACGACCGCATTCGCAACATGTACATGGGCGAGCAGGTCCAGCAGATGCAGGCGAATCGGACAGCGAATGCTGCTGCAAGCCAAGCCGCAGGCCAGAAACTTGACTGGCAGCGTCTTGCCTCAGCAGCATCGAGCATTGAGGCTGCGCCGAATCCCAAAGCACTTGTTGAAAGCCAGTTCAGTGAATTCGCGCGCAACTACGAAGTGAAGCATGGTGCTGGTAGTTGGGCAGCGCTCTCAGATGATCAGGTCAAGGCGGATGCCAGCGGCCTTAAGGCCCATGCGCTCGCGCAGCTCGGCGAGCAGCCTACCTCTGGGGATGGAAAACGCATTGGGGTATTCCAGCCAGGCGATTACACGCCCGAATCATTTGCCAAGTTTCAGAACTCAGGAAATGCTGCTGATCTTGTGCGTTATTCGGCGCCTCGCGCGCCCGCAAAGGTTCCTGCTACATCTGGTTTTGATGATCCGCAAGTGCAGGCGTTACAAGCAGCTTTCGTTGCTGCTGGGTATTCGCCGCCGGCAGGATTTAGAGCTAAAGAGCAGCAATTGGCAATGTACCAGGGGTTGCTTAAGAAATACGACGGGTTATCTCCGGATGACATTGCGCATCTCGCGGCCAGTAATTCAATTGATTTCAAGTCCGTTGGAAAGGCTACCCAAACTGCGGCGTCAATGGGTGGACGGGTTGAAGTCGCTAACAATGAATTGCGCGGCTTCATTCCCATCGCAAAAGATGCAAGTGCTAATGTAGATAGAGGTTCGTTCGTTCCGTTCAATCGTCTAAAGCAGGCAGGACAGGCTTCAATTTCCGACCCGAATCTCAAGCGTTTGTTTGTCGCTACTCAGACTGTACTCAATGCGTACGACGTACTTGCCGCACGAGGTGGTACTGACAAGGACAAACGCGCTGAAAATCATCGCATTTTGGAAAATGCGGATAGTCCAGAAGCCTATAACGCAGCCCTCGACATGATCACAAGAGAAGGCGAGGCGGCAGGAAAGGCCACACGTGATGCGATGAGGGCCGGTGCTTTCGGATATCCGAGTGGCGCAACGAACAATGCTGCTGATATCAATAAACCGCTTTCTCCCGAGGAGGCGGCAACGCTTCCGTCAGGAACTGAATTCGTTGGATTAGACGGTAAGCGTAGGGTCAAACACTGATGGCCGATCCGTACGCAGCCTTTTCCTCTCCTGTTGAGCAGTCCGGGAATGATCCCTACGCCTCATTCTCAAGCCCTGTCCAGCAAAAGCAGGAGAAGCCGGGCGCTACAGGCACCGAGCGAGCTGGAGCGTATGCAGCAGGTTTCAATTCTGGTGTAGCGCACATCCTTGGTATTCCAGTGGACGCAGTTGCGAACATCCGTGATCTCGGAAAAGCGCTTCTTGGCACCGGTCACAATCTCGTCGCGAGTGGTCCTGAAATGCCTGCCGGTGGAAAACCAGGACCCTATGGAAGCGGAAAAACATTCGACGTAGATGAGAATGGGAATTTGATTCCCACTGCCTCCTATCCTCAGATTCCATCGGCATTGCAGGTTGGAGATCGCGGACAGGATTTCGGAAGCGGTGACTACCTCGCAAATCAGTTCAACAAGCTTCCAGGGCAACCAGCAGCAAATCCGCGTCCCGATGATGCCGTCTCGAGATATCTGTTTGCGGGTGGACAAGGTACTTCCAGTGCTCTGCTCGCGCCTGCAACTGGTGCTCCGGTTACTCCTACTGCGATATCAGGAATCACTGGCGCGGAATCTGCACAGTTCGCTGCCGAGCATGGGGCTCCGAATGAACTCGTGCAGGCCGCAGGATTTGCGGGGGGCGTAGCTCCCGGAGTTTTGCGTGTTACTGCCGCACAAGGAACGCGACAGCTTGCAAGGGGTGGAGAGGAAGGCCGCCAGAAAGTTCAAGAGAACATCAAGGCATTCGAGGATGCCGGAACTACTCCATCCATCGGGCAGGCTACAGAATCGCGTATTGCGCGAGCAAGCGAGTCTCTTCTCACGAGAACTCCGGGAGGCGCCGGAAGGATGGCGGCGAAGGGCGAGACGCAAGGTCAGCAGCTTGGTTCAAAGATCGAAGAACTCGCTACAAAGCTCGCTCCTCGCTCAAGTGGCGAACAGGCAGGCCGTGCCATCACCAAAGGCATTACTGGTGAAGGCGGTTTCATTGAGCAATTCAAGGCCAAGTCATCTGCCAACTACGATCAGTTAGACAGGTTTGTTAAGAAAGATGCGCCGTTTGTCCTTCCCAAAACGGTTGCGGCACTGGATGAACTCACCACCCCAATTCCTGGGGCCGAAAAGACATCGAAGTTCTTCATCAATTCGAAAATCAGCGAAATAAAGACCGCATTGAATGCGGATCTCAAGACCGGAAACAACGCCATACCATACGAGGCTGTGAAAAAGATTCGTTCTATCGTGGGTGAACAGCTTGCTGACGCTCCTTTCAATGGAGACGTCCCGCGTTCGCAGTGGAAAAAGTTGTATTCGGCGTTGTCAGATGATTTGAACGAGAACGCGAAAGCCGTAGGCCCTCAAGCAGAATCTGCTTTGACTCGCGCGAATCAGTATCACGCCGCCGGCATGAAGCGCCTGGATGTCATTTCCTCGGTTATCGACAAGAACGGCGGCCCTGAGGCTGTATTTAGAGCAGCCACGTCTGGCGCGAAGGAAGGCGCTACTACCCTCCGTGCTGTCATGCAGAGCCTGCCTGATGATGCGCAGAGGATGCTGTCAGCAGGTGTCCTGCGCCGATTAGGTCGAGCTACCGCTGGTCGTCAGGATGATCTCGGGGAGAAGTTCTCTACTGAGACATTTCTCACCAACTGGAATTCCATGTCTCCGCAGGCAAAAGCCGCATTGTTTGATCGCTATGGAAAGGCATTCCGTCAGGACATGGATCAGATTGCAAAGGTCTCATCGAATCTGCGTGAAGGTTCTGCGGTATTTCGTAATCCATCCGGCACATCTCAAGCTGTCGCGCAAACGAGCGCGGCTGTCGGAATTATGACGGCGCTTGCTACGGGAAATCCTAAAACAGCAGCGGCAATAACAGCGGGCATTGGTGGGGCGAATCTCGCAGCTCGGGTGATGACCAATCCAAATGCGGTGAAGTGGTTAGCCAAGACGACCAAGGCACCGCAAAGCGCTTTGCCGGCGCTCATCAATCAGGCGGCGAATTCCGGAGATCCTGACTTGAAGGAACTAGCCGAAGTTCTTAAGCAGCAAGGCAAGAACCAGCAGAACTAACAGTAGCGGGAATCCTAAAGCAAACAGGATTCCGAAACTGAATTTGAAATCCTCGCCCGTGCTCGATTCGCTCGGGTTCTTTGGTTGATACGCAGGCCGCCACCAGGGCGGCCTTTTCATTTTCCCGGAGAGATCGATGGCCATTGTCTACCTTCCGCGTCAAATGGTCGTGGACCAGAACGGCGTGCCCCGCGTGGCTGCCAAAATCTACGTCTACACTGCTGGCACCGATGAATTTGTCGTCCTGCATACCACAGATGCGTATGACGTGGAACAGGCGAACCCCGTCGAATCGCAATCGGACGGGTTTTTCCCCGCTTTTCATGTCGATCCGACTGTTTACCCGCTGATCAAACTCGTTATTCAGGATGTTGACGGGCTCACGATCTATACGAAGGACGACATTGCGCCGGAAGGGTCGTCTCTTCGTACCGACCTTGCCGCCGGTACCCCGGGCCTCGTCAATTTCACTGCAATCGAATATCCGGCGATTGCCGCTGAGAATGGCAACGCGACCAATCTTAATTTCTACTACGGCGACGTGCGTCGATATGGCGCCTCAGTCACAGGAACTGCGGCAGCGAACAAGACCGCAATTCAGAACGCATTCAACACGGGACTGCCGATTTATGGCGAACCTGCTGATTCCTACTCTATCTCCTCCGGGCTGACATTCCCGGAAGCCGGCAAGCTCATCATCCGCAATCTGAAGCTCGCGCCGAATGGGGCCTTCACCTGCCTGCAACGCGCCACCGTGACCACAGTCGCCACGACGACACTTGCGGCAGATGTGCGAGTTGGCAAAAAGACAATCACCGTCACGAGCGCCACGGGTTTCGCCATTGGCCAGCGCATCAAACTCGTCTCGACCGCCACTTGGCTCTACGAGGCAACCGTCAATCGTGGAGAGGTGAACCGGATTGCCGACATCTCTGGCACCACCGTAACGCTCGCAATCCCTACGCTTAACGATTACGACGTTTCGGCAGAGACGGTAACGATAACCGTAGCGTCGCTCAAAGAAGTTGATATTGACGGTCTAGACATCGACTTCGGATCAGCGACGGCGGCCATTGGTTTGGGATTGGACTCCTGTACCGGACGTGTGCGTGCTCGAGTGCGGTACGCAACTTCAACCGGTATTGGTCCCGTCGATTCCTTCCACCTGATTTTGCGTGATTGCGAGATCGACGATAGCTATGTCACTGGTTTGGGTTACGCCATTCAGGTCAATAGCTGTACGGCGGTTTGGGCTTCGAATCTCAAGGCTCGCAACAACCGTCGTGCCTTCGACACCTCAGGTGGTATCCCATCGAGATTCTGCGGTGTAGATGGCGGCATGATCGTCGGCAATCCTGCCGAAGGTTCAGGAGTTGGCGGCCACCAGGGCGCGGTTGATTCCTTCTTTAGGAATCTCACGATCATGAATACGCCAATCGGCGTGCAACTGCGCGGTCCTAACACCGTGGTTGAGAACATCCTTTATTCTTCGTGCACCACCTTCTGCACGCTCAATCGTGGTGCAGGTCTTACGCTGCGTAATATCAGCGAGTTCCGCCAGCCGAACGACTACAACGCGCTGGTGGGCGCCCCAGATGAAAAGGACGGCTATTTCTTCGATCTGTCTGGCGGCGGAACGCTTATCAACAACGATCCAGCCAATGAGATCGTGATTGAGAACATCAAGTGTTCGCCGCTTGTTGCGTTCATAAACGTGCAGAGCGATACGACGGCGGTGTCACGCCTGAAGATCAGAAACGTCGATTGCATCATCCAGAACAACAGCGCCGGAACTGCGGTGAATGCGATCACCTGCGGTGCTGCTACCACCTTCGATACGACTTGCCGAATGCATGACACGGACATTCGTGTTCGTTCGGGTCACGGCACGTTCACCTTCTTCTCGAACGTCACCTGGAACGGTGGGCTCTGGAGTAATGAGGGGTACATGGTCGGCGTCAACGCCGCCGCTGACCCTGCGAGTCTTGCCGATGGATCAGGTCAGGGAATCAGCGTCACCTGTACAGGAGCGAAAAAGGGCGACTACGCCTTCTGCTCGGCGGATATCGACTTGCAGGGAATCATCATCATTCCAGAGGTTGAGCCTGCCGGCACGATCCGCGTGCGCTATATGAACGAGGTCGGCGTCGGTGCCATTGATCTCGCAGCTCACACTTTGAGAGTTAGTGCGGAGCGCCGCCCGTGACGTTACAGATGAATTTGGCCGCGAGTTTGAAGCCACGCCTGCGCGAACTTGTCCCAACGCTCGGCCTTTCCGCAGCGCCAACACGCCCGCTCGATGGGGTTCATGGTGCAGTCGAAGCGCACGGACTTGAGTGTGCAGGTGCCGCGTTTGCATCGCGCCAGGAACACGCACCAGCGCCATTCAAGGAAGTGAATGAGCCAGGCCGGGCGCCAATGAGCGAGCCGGTCGAATGCTTTGTACATGCTGCCTCCCGCAGAAATCCTAGCAGGTTTACGCCAACATGAGCGAAATAGACGCCAAAGCAGAGGAAGTTAGCAGTAAGCGCGGCAATCACTACGAACGTAGCGGCAACGGCTATCTTCCTAAGGGTGTACAGGACACGCTTCTTGTCGCCGCCATCCTCGGACTCGTTGGTGCTTGGTGGAACTTCGGCAAGTCCATCGCCGTCCTTCAGGCCGCACAGGAATTCCAGCAGCGGCAGATAGACCGCGAGGTTTCACGTCTCGACAAACGGCAGGACACGCTCGAGGGAAAGATCACTCGCGGAGGGCCAGATGCGCCTGATCAACAGTGACAGCCAGATCGATGATGTCCTCGAGGTAGGGGACAAGGCTACAGGATCTAAGTCATCCGCCCGCATCGATGGAAACGTGGTGACGAATATCGCGCTGCTCGCGGTCGCAATCGTCGCCTTGGGTTTCGCCATTGATTCTCACAGTGACAGCCGCGCGAACCGCGAGTTGCTGCACATCCAGCAGCAGGCGTGGCAGAACAATTTCGATCAACTACTCGCACAGCAACGACGGACAGAGACCGAATCTCGAGTGGCAATCAACGAGTACATGGAATTCAGAGCGAAGCAGGAGAGTAAACATGCCCGGTAATGACGAGATCATCATCCGAAACGGAACGCTGTGGAACTGGCTCACCTACACCGTCGTGTTTGGTGGAACGCAGACCGACGAGTACACCATCACCGGAGGTAAGCGGGTCAAGGCTTACTGGATCGTTGGTGCGCTGCTGTTAGCCCTCGGGTTGGCGCTGAAATTCTGATGCCGCTCTGGCTCGAAATCACGCTCGCCATTGTTGCCCTCATCGGCCCATGGATCGCTGCCTATTACGGCGCGCAGAAGGGTACTGCTGTTGCAATTGCCATTGCGGAAGTGAAAGTGGCAGCGCTTGCGGAGGAAGTGAAATCCCTACGTGAGTCGCGGCATGAGCACGCCGGCATGTTGACGCGACATGAGATGGAACTTGAGTTGCTGCTGAGACGACAGGGTGTGCAGCGGTGAAGCTCACCATTCGCCGTGAGAAGCAACAGCCCTCGCACGACTGCACATTGGGGCTTCTATTGATCCCTGAAGTCTCGCTCACGCTCTGCACGCTTGAACGGCCGTGGATACCTTCGACCACTTGCAAGGGTGGATTGAAGGGCCAGTCTTGTGTGCCGTGCGGGACTTACCAACTTGTACGGCACGACTCGGTGAAGCATCCGAAAACGTGGGCGCTCGTGAACTTCGATCTGGATGTTATCCACTACGAAGGCGACGACCACGATCCGGATGAGGATCGGGCGACCTGTCTCCTTCATCCTGCTGGATTCGTGCACCAGTTAGAGGGATGTATTGCCCCGGGTTTGAGCGTCACGAAAGCCCCTGACGGACAGTACATGTTCACCAATTCACGCAAGGCCATGGACAAGCTTCAAGCGCTTGTTCCGTGGACCGACGATCACACGCTCACCATTGAGGAAGCGACATGACCCACCGCGAAACAGGCTACATGCAGGCGGCGTTAACGCTCGTCTACCTCGTCGGGTACTTCTTCGTTCTATCCACCTTCCTCCACGGAAAGGTCGATACGCCCGAGGCATGGGCGGACACCGTAAAGGCGCTCATTTCCGTACTCACAGCCGGAGTCCTGATGATTCTCGGCTATTGGTTCAATCGCCAGCGCGCAAGTTCAGATCCACAGGAGACACCACAGTGAAAGACCACCGCTTCATCGGCGCACTCGCGCTCGTTCTGTTCGTCAGTTGCGTTGTGGGCATTGCCCGCGCGCAGACCCAGCCATGGGACACGAATGTCCTTGCCTGGTTGGGCCCCACAACCTGCTCCACCGGGGAGCCAATTACATCCTGTCCAGTTCTGGGATACCGCGTTGAACGTTCTGCAACGACTACCGGTACTTTCACGACGGTTGCGACGAATGTCACTGCGCTCACCTACATCCACAACGGCGCTGTTGCTGGCCAGAACTGCTACCGGGTCATTGCACTTTCCGCAGCGGGAGACTCGCTCCCCTCAAATGTTGCGTGCAAGACGAACGTCCGCCCCGCTGGTCCCCCGAATCCGCCGACCAACCTGACTGTGACGGCACCCACGGCTTACGACGTGCGTCCAAATGAAACGACATTCGCGTTTGATCGTGGACGTGCTGTCGGGACGGCAAAGTTAGGAGCTGCATGTGATGAGACCCGCTCCACCGGGAACGGCTTCTACGCACTCGAAAGACCTTCACGTGTGACCCTGACCCGCAACCCTCGCTCAACTGCACTCGTTGCACAGTGTGGCTAATGAGGCGTCCCCGACACTTCCTGAAGTCAGCTAAGGCACGGGCACGTAATCACGCCATCATGGTCGTGCGCTGCTCGTGGGGGGATGTGGTTTTGAAGCCGTGGGCGCCAAAATGAACCTCTATCTCATTGGCGGGGTTGCCGCAGCCTTCCTTGCCATCCTTGGCTTTGCTGGTTGCGAGCACAAACGCGCGGAAGCCGCCGTCAAGAAGCGAAACGAAGTTCAGGCGCAGCTCGCACAAGTAATGGATGCCAACAATTCCAATGTGGTGACTATTCAGGCGCAGAGGAAAGCGCTGGACGAATGGAAGAAGCTCGCAACCAGGGCAGCCGATACGATCAAAGAGGCCACCGCTAACGCCAAGCAATCCGCACAGGACCTGGAGAGACTACGCCGTGAAAACCGCTTACTCCGCGATACAACTCCCGAATGCACTCAAGTCCTTCGTACCAATATCAGCGCTGCTTGTCCTGGCGTCGATCTCGGGTTGCGCAAGCTCACGGTCGGTTGTCGAGACGAGAACGGTAGAAATACCTGTACCGACTCTGAAGCCACTGCCACAGGAACTAACTAAGGACTGCGATCCTCACCAGCAGTACCCTGCTGGAGATATTACGGTCGAGGCGGTGTTAGATCGACTGGAAGCTGTTGAGATCGCGCTCGCCATTTGTCGGAACCAGCTCGAGAACATCAGGGCCGTACAGCCCTAATCATTCCTCGTCGCAAACGAATCTGAGTGCGCCAGATCCCTTACCGTGTAGCCGTTCCACATCAGATATGCGGCAACTTTCTCCCTGTCATCCGGCTTCATGTTCATGTTCTCGTAAAGGATTGCCCTCGGACGAACACGTTTGAAGTCGATAGCCGGAATGATTTCGGCCTCATGTCCTTCTGTGTCGATCATCAGGAAGTCCACGCGGTCGATATTGTACCGCTCAACCAGTGTATTGAGCGTCATGCTCTGCACGAGAATGCTGACAACGTGTTCGCTGACATCGCGAGGCGGGAAGCCATTCTTGGCCAGGAACTCGCGCTCAACGTCCGTATATTCGGTCGCGGCAGCAATTGCCAACCGCTTTTCGAATGAGCTTTTTCTCAAGTAGAAGGTGCGCGCCTCAATTGGGATTGAGGCCAAGAACGGCGGTGAGAACGTCCAGAATTGAAGTTCGGTATTCTCACCGACGATTGCGGCGTTCACGAAGGTGAGTCCTTTGTGGTGCGCATAGTTCTTCTTGAGCAAGTCAAACGTCGATGGCACTGGTTCTACAAACACGCCTTTCCAGCCGTGCATGACCACGTACCGTCGCATCGGGTCCCACCGGAGCCCATCCGCTGCACCGATCTGAATGAAGCGGACATCCCCATTCAGCTTCCGTGAAAACTCCTTGAATATCTCGTCCGTGTAACCGTGGCTGGATTTCAGCCGTAGGGCCAGGTCGAAAAGTCTCGGGTGAAGCTTCAGGAATCTGTTGAGCCATTGCATTGTTGTTCTCCCTTTGTTGTCCTCAATTGACCGTCTCGCCATTCGCTCCGTCTCGCATATATATAAGCATGGCTCAGGTGGACACTTAGACGATCATCGAAAATGTTCCACGTGAAACAGCGACATAGATCACAGGCCAACTCCCTCTTAATCAGTAGGTCGTAGGTTCGACCCCTACACGGCCCACCACTTACGCGACGAAGTGTCTAAGTGTCTAAGGGTGGCCTTAGACGCTCACTTCACCGGCCGGCGCCGGTCCGCCCGGGTGTACGCCACCCGCATCTGTCCCATGTGGCCGATCACATTCCTGTCCGGGGCGTCGGTCTGCGCCTTCGGCCTCAGCTGCCTGAACTGAAAGCCGGGGTTCAGCCGTCGCATTGCACTTTGCAGGCCCCACTCTGACCAGGGGAGCCCTCTGGGAGAGGTGAACAGCGCGCCGCTCCTGAAGCCCCTGGCGCGGTTTAACGCACGATCCACGAAGAACCGCAACGTGCGGGTAATCTCGTAGTCGGCAGGTTTGCCGGTCTTGCTTTCGATGAACCTGAGCCGATCGCCATGCACAGCTGACGGGGTCATCTGCCGCAGGTCGGTTTGGCGGATGCCGGTGAGGTAGGCGACGGCCAGGAGATCCTGCAGGCATTCCGGCGCGCGGTCGATAGCCGCGGACAGGGCCTCGTGGGCGACGTAGACCTTGCTCGGCCGCTCGGTGTTGCGCCTGACGCCGTGGCATGGGTTCATCTCGAGCCAGCCCTTGCGCATCCCATAATTGCAGGCGCTTGAAAGGCACGCGCGCTCACGGTTGCCAGCGACCGCCGCGCCCTCGGTTTCGCGCTGGTCGAGATACTGCGCGACGTGCGTCGGCTTCAATGCGTTGCGCGGCATGTGGCCGCAGAAGGGAATCAGGCGGGTCACGACAATTCGCCGGTAGTCTCGCTGCGTTGGTGGTCTGAGTTTCGTCATGCCGGCTTTGATAAACGCGATCAGCACTCCCGCCATGTTGTGCGGGTCGGCATGCGTTAACTCGTAGTAAGCCTCAAGGAGCGCAACCTCGCCCTCGTCGATGCGCGTGAGCGGATGCCACTTGTTGCGCCGGACGATGTAGTACCGGCCGTGCTTGGGTGTGACGCCTGGCGGGAGCGGCATGCGGAGAAATCCGGTTGTAGTTCTGGGCCCAAGAGTGCCTTGTTGATCGCCTCAGTAGTAGTCCAGGGTGCGCCGTCGCTCCCCAAACCGTGCGTGATCTTGTTCTCCATGAGCCACTTACGCACACCCAGCCGCGACTTGCGGCGGCTGATTTGGCGTAGCTGCTCGAAGGTGACGATCACGCCTTCCCCTTGTACGGCTCTGGAAAATGGCGCCAGGCTGTAATGCGTCCAGACCAATCGCCTTGCCACTGACTCGCTGGTCGGCGGCCACCTAGCCAGCACATCTCAGCAACGTACGGCTTGCCCTCATGTGGCTGTAGCGTGCATATGAAGCCGCGCCCGATATCGGTCCTGCTTGGCAGCTTTTCCGTTACCGGAATCCAGCCGTCCTCCGTGATGCGCTCGTGGGTCATCCTAGTAACTCCATGTTCTGCTGTACGCCTGACGACTTGCCGCACCAACGGGCAGCGGATGCGTGTGCTTCGATTCGATCCATCAGGATTTGTGCGCGTCTTGCGCGGTTCGTTGGTGCGTATGGCCCATTCCACGCAAGATCAATTCCCACATTTCTGGCGACGTTGCAGGAGTCGGCTGAAGTGAGAGGTAGATGGGCCAGCAGCGTTGAATCCAGCATTCGCAGGCCATGTAGCTTGCAGACTGGGTATCCGTCGTCATCGCAAGCGACGGCCATCACCTCCGCCATGCGCTGCCACCAGCGCTTCGAGCCTGGGTCCGCATACTTTCCTGAGCTGCCCAGCGCGACTCGCACATAACCAACGCCGATCAGGCGCTCTAGCCGGTCGAGGCTTTCATGCAGGTGATAGACGGGCACCGAAACCGTCTGCGGCAATTCCCAATCCGCGAGCAGTAGATCGTTATCGCGCTCCGTGCCGTCAATCACGTCAGGAATAATTGCCCACTCCACGCAAGGATGGCGCAGCCAGAAGCGCGCCCAATCCTGAAAGCCTGCGAAGTCATGCTTCTTGCCAGCTTTCCACGCACTAAAGGCTCCATTGTCGAGGACGACTGATTTACAGATTTCCGCCGCCACGTCGATTTGTCGCGAGTCCTCGAATGAGACCATTGCGTGACGGCCGGTGAATGCGGTCACCATGTCAGCGGCTGGCGTCATTGGTGTACCGTGGTAGTGGATCAAGGGCGCTCCCCGCACCAGATTCGATTGCGATCCGGAGGCAACGGCGGCTGCCAATACACGCCATATTTCTCGGTCCAGTAGTTCACATCGGACAACGCTTGATCGCGCTGTGACCGTCTGAAGCTGAATAGCCCGAACTTCGAGCGATGGAACACGAAAGCGAGAACGCGGCGCGCTTCCGCCAATTCTGTGGCGTCGCTCATTTCCCTCCCTCGGCCGCGCGCTCAAGCAGGGCGGCGTGGGCTTCACGTGCTTTCACCTCGTCTGTGGGGAACAATGATGGAAATGACAGAAGTGCGCCGGCACCGGCCCTCATCGCAGCGCGAAGGGAGTCGTCCGGTGCTGCTGCTCGTTCCAGCATGAAGCCGTGCTCGCAAACAACGATATTGCGGACGCCTTTGAGCTGATGATTGCGGGCCGCTTCGGCGTCCGATTCACGCGCGTACCAAATCGCTTTGTTTGCGTCTGCCTCCCATGACCATTCGCCGAGCCACGTAGGCTGTGGCCCGTCGCGCCGCTCGATCAGCCAGCAGTAATACCAGCGTCCTTCATGGCGCGCGTGTTGTGGAGTTGCGGCGGTAGGCCAGCCAATCGTGCATCCAACGCGATGTTTGCCAGGGTCAGCGCCGCATTCCTCGCACTTTCCCTGCGTCTGGAGCGCCTCCGCGCTCGGCGCAGCGCGAAGTGCGTCTGAATTGTCGTCATAGCAGATGCGCGGAGTTTGGTTTATCAGGTGCACGCGCCCTAGCTTGTCGAACCTATCGCCGCAGTTCGGGCATATTGTGCTTGCTTCTGCCAGTGCTGATTCGATCTGCTCGTCGATGCTCGGCGCAGCGGGTGGGGTGGAGTCTGTGACCCACATTGGCGACAGCGAATGGCCGCAGATCCGGCAAACGCATTCGTGCGGCATGCTCACGGCTTCTCTCCCAATAACGTGTGCAGCTTGACTCCTGTCGCGTTGTGGATCGCACAAAGCGTTTTGAGGTCGCAGCCCTTGCCGGCTTCGACGCGACTCAGAGTCGCAGGGCTCATGCCTAGCTGCCGCGCATGCTCGCGCATGGAAATGCCTTTGATTTCTCGCAGCAGGACCATCGTGCGGGATAGCGATTCGTAGCAGTCGCCTTCGGTGGTGGTGCTCATGTGCCTTCCTTCCCCTGCGCGGCGATGGCGGCGTAATTGCCGCGCCACTTCGCAATCAATTCGTCAGCCCATCCGATGCTAGGAACCTCTTGGCTATCGGTAGCTGCTTGCCATACATCGTCTATGAGCATTCGCAGTTGATTCTGCGTGTACCGCTCCGCATCTCTATCACCCTGGCGGGAGTGGAGGGCGGCGATGTCCTGCACTAGTCCAGCATTGTCGGCTTGTAGGTTGAGTATCTGTTCGCGCAGCGCCCCCACCTCCTGCGGCTGGGCGGAGAGATAGCCGGCAATCTCGCGCGCTTGGTCAACGCTGATTTCTACAACCGCGTTGCCTGGGCGTGCGCCATGCGGTGGTTTCTCTGCATTGCACTGAGACAGCAGGAATGCCGCGCATTTCTCTGGGCCTGTATCGACGCGCGTAACGGCGGTCATTGGGTCACCCTCTTGAATTCGATCACCCATACCCACGGGTTCGCTGCCCACGATTCGGCGCCGTTTATTGAGTCCCACAGTTGTTCGTAACAGCGCTGCGGCCAGCGCAGGCGTCGGGAGGTCTCATCCCATGATTCGGCGCTTGCTGCTGGCAGCGTCGCAGTCTCGATAGCCGGAACTTCGAGCGACGGAATCGCGCAGCCTTCAGCGCACGCGTCCTCGTAACTGATCTCATGCAGCCGCTCGACGCGCACACCAGTCACTTCCAGCGTGATGCGCGATGCCCAACGAGGCATATGGATAGATGGGCGCCAGCGTGCGTTGCGATATTCCTTCGAAAGCCCCGGCGCCAGTCGGCGAACTTCTCGTTCCTCGGCAAGATCGTCAGCGCTCATGTCAGCGCGATAGGCCGGCGGATCGCCCTTTGCGCCGCCTATGGCAAACGTCTCGCGCACCCACAGCCGTTCGCCAGGAGCGCCGTAGGGGCATGGGTAAGGGCCCGACATCTCCGACGTGGACAGATAGTGAAAGCTGCCGTCATCCATGCGGATAATTTCTTCATCCGGCGAATCGATCTGACAAAGATTCCCCATCGGCCCGCGCACCTTGAATAGCCGCCGTGTCTGCGTCTTTCGTCCTTCCAGAACGGCGCGGACCATGGGAGCCGAAAAGAGAATCGGTCGCTCACTCATCCCTCTCTCCCTTCAATGGCGGGCTACATGTGCAGCTATCGCAGTTAAAATGTTCGCGTTCCCTCTGCACGATGGCCTTCTGCGCCAGGAACAAATCTAGCTTTCGCAACGGACCGCATCTCGCACACTTGTCGATATCCTTGTCGCTGTGCCAGTTACGGCATGGATGCCGGCGCAACTCGTCGGCAAGATCGGAGGCGATTTCTGGAAGGTTCACGCCGTCGCCCCATAGCTGATCTTCCCCTCGCGCAGCAGAATGGCCTGAGTTCTGAGCATCCCTTCGAGTAGTAAGGCGCGGCGTTCATCGTACGTATGTGTGCCTTGCGTACGCCCGTCAACGTAATCGTGACAACGTTGGCAGCCCCATGACGCATGAATGTCGTTTGCCTTGAGTCCATATCCGCTGATTCCGATCATGCGGACGTGACACAGGACAACCGTCTCGGGATTGCCGGAGCAGATGCCGGGCACGCGTATCTGGCATTCGCGGCCGCGGGCGAGCTTGCGCAAATTCACGCGGCCCTCTCGTGCGCCAGATACTCAGGCCCGAAGTGCTCGCAGATCGCGGCTTCTACTCGCGTCCAGTAGGCTTCCCATTGCTCCTGGCTCATCTTGTCGAATGCGAGTCGCTTTGGGGTGCGGATCTCGAATCCTTCGATTGGCATTACATCGAAGTGCCCGGAGCGAATACGTAACTCACAGTCAATCGAATCTTTGTCCCTCGGCGGATCTTGGTTCTCGCCGATTGCAGTGCAGATTGCGTAGTACCTGCGAAGCTCATTAGCGCATCTCGGACGGATCACAGTGACCAAGACGCACTCACCATCACCCATTCGCATGACGCCCTTTAAGGCAGCTTCGTCCGATGGATGCAAGGCCATGCCCTTCTTGTGGAACCATGCGCTCATGACACTCTCGCGCGCCTGCGACGCAAAAAGCTATTCAAGGCCATCTCGGTCATTCCAAGTTCGCGCGCCTTTCGCTTGATGCTGCCCAACTCTTTCTTGGCGCAGTACCACGCCCACACTTCGACTTGCTGGACGGGAGAGAGGGGAGATTTAGAACCTCTCATGCCGCAGCCTCAGGCGTGTGCGGAGGCTCGTTCGCGGCTTCTACTGCCATCGGTGCACCGCCATACGGATGACCGCGCGTGATTACCCACAGCGAGTCTCGGACCATCTTCACTTGCGGCCAGCGCATTCCTTCGACCTTCGCCCATGCGCGGGTTTCGGCGATTTTCTCTAACAACTCGGCCTTGGACTTCTTGGTCTCCTGGTCCTGTCCGTACCCGATGTGCTTATTGATTTCCTCCTTGATCTCTTCCAGCGCGATTTCCTTCTGACGCTGCTCGTATTTCCATTTGGAGTCGTCGCCGTCATGAGCGAACATGGAATCGGAGTTGCGGGTGTTGTCCACGCCCAACTGCGCCCCACCGAGATTGAGTAGATCGATGTGGGGACGGAAGCTAGCGAAGGTTGGATCAGGGAATTCCTTGCCATCGATCACGCCGAACCGCTCTTTGAGAACATATGCCGTGCGATTCACCTTGTTCGTCTTGAGGTTTGTCTCGCGCTCCATGAGCACGAGGAGAGACGGTTCAAAGCCAGTCTCGGTCTCCGCTTTCATCTTGATACCTGACTTGACCTGCTCTTTCTTTCCCTTGGCATTGGTCTCTACGTCGTACTCGTAGCCAGCGCGACCGCACATGATGATATGCACGGAGGAGTTGACGTAGCGGTCGGAGAACTTGCCCCATCCCTGAGAACCTTTCAGGAAGTTCCAGTCTTGGAAATCCAAGTAGTTCACTTCCTTGCGGCGCTGGTACGACTCGACGAACTCCCGCCAGAAATGCGTGATCGAATCGATGATGAGGACTGAGCCGTCCTTCTCGCACTCATCGATAGCCGTCAGCAGATCGAGATACGCCCGCGTCTTGGCGGTGAAAATCTCGAGCCCAGCTTCGCGGATCTTCGGCGTCACATAGTCAGAGCCGGTTTCCGTGTCGAGGAAGAAGATGGGCTTTCCGGCCTCCTTCAAGCCGCGCTCCTCCATGAGTTTTGCGAGCCCAATTGCGACCTGAGTCGCGGTGTATGTTTTGCCGCTGCCAGCAAAACCTAAGAACCCCGCTTTTAGGTAAGCTGAGGTGTTCTCGGCTTTCTTGAACAGTGTCATTTGATATCTCCGTGTTGAAACTTGTTAGACCTTCTCTGCCCGCATTTCGCCGACGACGATATTGCGTGACATAAACGAAGCGGCCTGCTCCAGCTCCTTGATCGTCGCCACGGCAAAGTCCAGCATCAGCCGTCGTTGTGCAGGGGATTTCTCCCGCCAGGCTGCGTAATTGCTGTGTGGGAGACGTTTCAGTTGCTGCCACAAAGCTGCATCACGTGTGTCGCGGAATCGGGTGATGGCGTCGTCAGCTACGGGTGGTGAACGTGAGCCTTCAGTTTCCATCGCGATGTGAAAGGGCAGGTGCTGGCCGTTGTCGAGGTTCATGCGACACCCTTGCGCTGAACGAACTTGCGGATGTAACGCGCGGCTTGTTTGGCAGTGGTAGCGCGATTGCATCCAAAACCTGAGAAAAGTTTGTCCCGTTCCTCAGAGGTGATTGAGAATTCTTTGATTGCGTCGAAGTAGCCGTATCCTTTGGAGCCACCACGGCGAAGACCTACCATCTTGTAGATGCGGCTGTAGTACCAACGCTTCTTGTTGTTAAACGCCCAGTGTCCGAGAGCGCAGCCGGGCGTGCCGCAATGACTGATGTATTTGTCTTGCTCGTACGTTGGCTCGCGATGTTTCTCGTGCAACGCGTCGGCCTTGTCCAGAATCTTTGCCAGCTTCAGCAAGCGGCGCGCACCAAGTTTGGTAAGTTTGTTCATCTCAAATCCCTCGGTAAAAGCCCAAGTCTGTTGGCGGCCTTGAATGCGTGCCGGTTGAATACATCGGATGCAGCGCGGTCGATTTCCTCAGCGGCTGCGAGCATTTCAAGAGCAGCCTTCTCCCCGCCGCATGCGCGCTCAAACTGGCGCCAGCGAAGCGCATCGCGGACAAGCAAGGCAATCGCCAGCACCAGGGCGAGCAAAGTGCTGCCGACGATGACGCATATGAACGCGCCTTCTAGATAGGCAAAGGTGTAGATGTCGTCCGGGCCGTTCATGGCCACTCCTCCGCATCGGCAGCCATCTCGGCTACCTCAGCAACCAGGCGCCGCTCGCGCTCAGTCAGCATTCGCCATGTGTCCATCACTTCGCCGGGCACGTGGTTGCGCCAGTCGTGCACGCGCGTCGTTCGCGTGAACGTATCGTCAGCGAGATCGAAGTCCGCGCGGCTCATACGCCCGCCTGTTTGAGAGCGGCGTCGATGTCGTCCAATGCAATCCGAACGTAAGGCGCTTTTTCTCCGCAGGAAACTACGAGCACCTTGCGGGCAGTGGCCAACGCCACGACTAGCTGCTCGTGGGATTGCTGCGATGGAAAGTGCGGCTTCAGATCAGCAAGCGACACCCATCCGCCGTCGGGATGTTCTACGGTGAGCCAGCCGTTCATGTTGCTGTGCTGCGCAATCGCGAGTCGCGGCAAATTGAATATCCCGCGGTCATAGATCACGCGCACGAGTGGCGCCCCCTGCTTTGTGTCGTTCATGGGGAGACCTTCTTAGCGCCGTAGCCAGCAGCAGCCCATTCCTTCCACTCGGCCAGCGTGCATTGCGATTTGTGCGCGAACCTGCTCCAGCGACCGCTGACGTAAATCACATCGCAGCCGAGCGTGCGGTCGATGACATGGCGCGTCTCGGCACCGTGCCTGAAAAATGTGTAGTAAGCCCGGCGGTGCCAAACTGTTCCGGCCTTTGGTTCGGCTTTCCACTTCGGCTTCTGCGCGGTGTCGGGGGTCATGATGCGTCCGCCAGATAGAGCCACTTCGCTCCCGGGGCTTTCATGTCGATAAGGATCTGCACCACGCCTTCGGCAAAGTCTGCGAGGATCTTGTCTTTGGCGTCGGCGGCGGCGGCGTCGGCGGCGTCGGCGGCGGCGTCGGCGGCGGCGTCGGCGGCGTAGGCGGCGGCGTCGGCGGCGTCGGCGGCGGCGTAGGCGTAGGCGGCGGCGTAGGCGGCGTCGGCGGCGGCGTAGGCGTAGGCGGCGGCGTAGGCGGCGTCGGCGGCGTCGGCGGCGGCTCGTACCTCTCTCGCCAAACTTCCTGCCTTCCACGCGTTCTCGATGCTCGGCGCGCTCTCGCAGAGTTTTGCGGCTTCCTCAAGCTTGTCCTTGTGCTCCTGCTTCTTCTGCCAGTGAGCAGCAGCGCGCATACGAATCGGAACCAGCATTTGAATGCGTAGGGTGCAAACGCGATCCTTGAACTCGCGTTTGTCCATGTCCAAACTACCGATCTGGATCAAGCCAAGACGCAGCAGGCCCTTTGCACGCGCTTGAGGGCTCGACCATGTGGAATCATTCAGCCGGATCTTGAGACGCCGCAGCGGCTCCATGACGCAGCCGGGGTCGTCTCCGTGCGGAAGGCCAAGCGCGACACACCACGCAGCTTCCACGCACATCTTGCCGGGCTCTGGACTGCCGAGGCCGTTCACGAGCCCATGGCCCAAAAGGTCCACGAACTTTCTGGCGTGCGCTTCAGTAACTTCGATTTGTTTGCTCATGCTTCTCTCGTTGTGTTGGGTTCACGAACAGGGGGCGCGGGTGGAATGTTCATGCGGCCTCCTGGCGTTGAATGGATGAACTGGCAAGGTCTAGCAACATGTCGCGAAACGCGCGTGGAGTAGCCATCGCCTCAGCCTTTCCAAGCGTGGGTTTGATGCGGTCGAACCAGCCGATTTGATGTGTGCCGGCGACGCGCGCCCAATTGAGTTCAGCCGGCTTCTCGCCTTTGAAGAACAACCACGTTCGCTTCCTGGCTTTGTGACCGTAGGCTGACTGCCAGACCTCGCACGTCCACTCGTCGTGTCCAGCGCTGCGCCAGCCGATTCCAGTGGGACGTAGGAGCCCAAACGCACGCCACGCATTGGAACCAGCGGGATGCTCAAGAGCGCCACCATAGGCGCGCACAGAAGCTAGGGCCGATGCGAAACAGCCGCCGTCATTGCCGGGGCGATTGTGTTCACCGCCGTAGCGCTTGAAGTTGACCGCGGCGAGATTCACCCACAGTTGGCAAGGCGGGTGCGCGACGACAGGCCACGGCCCGGCATACTTTCGCGCATCACGCGTCGCATCCCACGGGTCCACATCGGACAATCCGAAGTAGCAGCCGCCGGTCTGCACGTAGAGGGCTGCGATCATTTCGCCGCCATCCGCACAGCAAGCCGCTGCATGATTCGGCGCGCACGCTGGCCGTGATGCGAGAGCGGCGTGTAGAGCATGACCTGTTGGTTCAGCCGCAGGAACAGCATCAAGGCACGTGTCTGGTAGTTAGCGCTCACGAAGCTTGCCTCCGTGTCAGGCACCCCTCGCTATAGGTGGGCTGTGCCCGCTCCGCCAGCGCCTTTGCAATCTCAAGCTGCAACGCGGGCGCGCACATCTCCAGATAGCGCGGGTCGGCGATGATGGAATCGAGCACGCAAGGAAAGCAGTCGTCACAGCCGAGATGAGCTTCACGCTCGGAACACTTCGCGCACATGTAGACGCGTTCGACGATTTCGGAGCAGCAGTACGAAACGAGGTCGTCACCCTCGCGAATGGGATCGACCAGCGCGGAACAGGCTGGACAGCGGTAGGTGTTCACTTGGTCACCCACTCAGCTTTCACGCCGCCTTCGAGCGCCACGACTTTCTGCGGCTGTGTCCGCTTGCCCGTATAGCTGACGCGCGTCTTGTTCAGACGGAAAGCCATCGTGGAAGCCAGCTCGCGCCGATCAATCGTGATCCGCATGACGCGACCGTCGTTGAGTGTCACGTCGAAGGATTCTGTCTGGCTGTTCATTCGCTTCGCTCCGGTGGCTGGTGGAGCGAAGATTACAGCATACTGTACGAGAATTCAAGCAAGCTGGAATGAGGGGACAAAATGAGCCGCTTAGGGCTCTGTACTATTGCCCTTAAATGGGGATTAACGGATTGTTACGGACGGGGGTCGTCAGGCTACAGAGGATGTAGGTATGGTCCGACGACGGAGAACAATAAGAACGTTTCTCATTGAGAACGTCCTGTTTGTGGATTTCAGTCCTTCAGCCGCTTCTTTGCCGATATCACCTGAACCGGCTTGGAAAGCTCCGCAGCGCCCCGGCTCTGGCCGAACACCAGGTAGTGGGGGTCGGTCTCCAGTACCTTGGCGAGCCTCAGGAAGGGCACCAGCTTAACGTTTTCGGTCTGGTCGAGTTCCCATTGTGAAACCGCTGAGACGGTGACGCCGACTTGGTCGGCAAGGAATCCCTGAGTCCAATTCCTGGCCTCGCGTAAACGTTTGATTCGCTGGCCCATGGTCTCCATAGCGCTTGAAGCATAAGGAAAAGGCCCTAAAGCATCCTTGATATTCAGTTCCAGCATGCTGTATCCTCGGACCATGCTAGTTGACACAGCCGTTGCATTTTTTGGATCGAAGCCCGCCATCGCGCGAGCCCTGTCAGGAAAGCGCTCAACTTCAGCCGTTTACCAGTGGGGACGTGTTGTCCCACTTGGCGCCGCCAAAAGACTCGCGGCAATTTCCGATGGTGCCATCGGCATTGACGAGACGCTGTACGACGAAAACGGCCGCGCCTTTCAAGATCCAAATCGCAAAGACGTTCACGCAGCCTAACTAACAACCGTTCGGGGGAAGCTGTGTTTTCAGCCTTTTCATGCGACTTAACACGAGTTGTTAGCTGATGGCGCTCCCGCTGAAGGATTTCCGCTGCGGCATCACTGAGCAGATAGACGCTGCCTTGGATGCCTCGGCAGTTGCCTTTGGCAAGGACAAACAAACTGTTGCACGTGAAGTGCTCGCGGAGTGGGCGCGTCTCAAACATCGTGAGCACATGATCTACGGACGCCGTTTGAGGGCCAACGGATTGCAGATGGACTTAGACGGATTCGATGTGGAAGACGATGGAGCGAGACGGAAATGAGCATGCGCGCCGCGATCAATGCCAAGTGCAAAGACTGCATCTACGACGATTGCGCACCCGGTAACTGGCGTCAGCAAGTCGCGGCTTGCACGATTTCCGCATGCAGTTTGTGGCCGTATCGGCCGAGATCGAAGTCCGGAGCTACCAGCGCAAGGGGTGAGGGTGGTTCGGTCCAGAAAGCGGCCGATTTGGCCACCGAAATCGCATGACGCATCTCCCCCCATCGTCCGCAATTTTGCGCGCCTGTCTGTCCGTCGCCTATCAGACCCAAACAGTTTCTACCCGTGAGTTTTCGCTGACAGACCAGCATTTGGGGCCTACGGGCCCCTGTTGGGGGGTGGGGAAGTGAACCAAGCTGAACTCAAGCAACGTGTTCATTACGACCCTGACAGCGGGCTATTCACTTGGCTGACTGGCAAGCGCCGTGGGCAGCAGGCCGGGAGCCTCAAGCCTAACGGCTACATCCGCATCAATTTTGCTCGCGGATTGATGCTCGCCGCGCATCGGTGCGCGTGGCTCTACATGAATGGAGTCTGGCCAAGCAATCAAATCGATCACATCAACAGAGTCAGATCCGACAACCGGTTCTGCAATCTGCGTGATGTTTCTGCCTCGCAAAACCAACTGAATAGTGCAGCAATTGGCGTTAGCTGGGTCAGGCGAAAAAAGAAGTGGCGTTACGAGTTGCGCATCATGGGACAGCGGTTCCGCGGCATACGAGCCACCAGGGAAGAGGCCGCTAGCGCCTATCAAGAATTGAAAGGACGCCTATTCATGGCCAATGAACAAGCGTCCCCAGCGGACAGAGGCTCACAGAGTGTGCCCGACTTGGATGGGCAGTCTACTACAGACGTAGGCGAGATGGCGAGCCGTCTTTTTTCGAAGGTATCCAGAAAGCAAAACGCCCCAGGAGTTGTGTCCTGAGGCGTCGTTTCAAACTCCTGCCGGGAGTGGGGATAAGAGCGGTAAGCGCCCCTTGTCAAAGAAAAGCTTACCAATGTGAGGAGCGACATGCAAACAGCCCAAAAGGCCGGGCACTTTCTCGAAAGAGTTCCGACCGCGAGTAAACCGCCACAGCGGAACTCGGTAACTGCGCATAGGACTGCCACCCGTTGGAGGGATGTCTCCAAGGCAGGCCGGCTGGCCACCGATAAAAGGCAGCGCAGCTATAGCCGATCTGTGGGCCGAGGAACCGACGCTATCCGGAAGGGTGGCAGGCGAACGGAAAGGGGAAGCGTGGGTGTTTGAAAGACAAAGCCCAAGAGGTAAGCGAAATGAACGAGGTTTTAGGACTGAACAAGGCTGCATGGGAAACCTGGCTCGCGTTTCGAAAGAAGATCCGCAAGCCCTTGAAAGAAGTTTCGCATGAGGCAGCCAAAAAAAGGTTGGCGAGTTTCGGAGAAGGGCAGATGGACGCAGTTCTGACGAGCATTGCAAACGGTTGGCAGGGGGTATTCCCACCGGGGAAGAAAGCTCCGTCAGCCGTGAGAGCTGAAGAAAAATCAGCCGAGATCGCTCGAGCCCAAGCCCGGGAGCTTGCGGCTTTGAGGGAGCGCGCTGCACGTATCGGGTTTCGGCCCTACGTCGAAGGGATAGACGATCTCATTGGATACCGCACGCTCGTCGAGAGAGCGGAGTGGAATCAGCCGCGGAGACGCGCATGACCCGCATGAAGTGCTGCCCCTGCGGTCACTGGTTCATGACCAAGGCTAACCACATCACCTGCAGATACTGTCGCGAGCGTGCGAAGTTGATAGCACAGAGAAAGTTAGGCCGCTACGTGGCTGCAATTGTTGCGAAGGAGATTTTGCAATGAGTCAACGACTTTCCATCCAACGCCATCTTGCCGCCGGCCACTCCATCACGCCGCTGATTGCGTTGCGCAAGTTCGGCTGCCTTTCCTTGAGCCAACGCATAGGCCAGATCAAGCGTGACGGCTTTCCCGTGGTTACGAAGCTTGTGAAGGTCGGGCCTAACAAGCGGGTAGCCGAGTACAAAATTCAGCGCAAGAGGTGAGCCATGATCGCCGGCTTCATCATCGGTTTCATCGTGGGCGCCATTGCTGTTCTAGCTACAGCAGCTCTAGACGCAAGCGATGCGGCGGAGGGGGATGAGTGACCCGCTGGACCCAAGCCCAAGTGGATGCTGTGAGGCGTGAGCGTGGCGGAACTGTATGGGCCGCGAATGATAATGGCGTGATTCGCTCGCCTAGATTGCGCAACGGCAACGTCTCAACTGCTGGATTCGCGAGCAAACGGGAAGCCAAGTGCTTCGAGGATCTGAAATTGAGGCAGCAGGCAGGCGAAATCTACGACCTCAAGAACAACCGCGACCACAAGGAAGCCTGCACCTTCGAGCTGATACCAGCTCAGTACAACGAGGCCGGAATCTGTGTGGAACGAGCGTGCAAGTACATCGCGGACTTCACTTGGATCGAGGACGGGAAACTGGTTGCGGCCGACGCAAAGGGATTCAGAGAACCGATCTACAGAATCAAGCGCAAAATCTTCCGTCAGCGCTACGGATTTGGGATTAGGGAGCTATGAAAGCGCTTTTTGTTTCATTTGACTCAAGGCGCACATGAACGCCGTACTCGAAAGCGTTGAAGTTGTTGAAACTCCTAGTCCCATTCCCGGCCGTGACCGCTCATGGATAGATGCGGTTCTCCACGAATGGGGCGATTGGATCTGGAAGCATCGGGATTACGAGGGCTACCCGACTGCCGAACATGTGACTGCGTTTCTGAATGGCGCAGGGGGCGGTATTGTTGGGCACCGCATCCTATGCCGCGACTTTCCAGCAGGCTGCAAGGGCCTGCGCATCCGTACGACTCACGCAGTTTGGATGATGCTTCCCGAGCATGAAGGCATCGTGGTGTATGCCGAATACGTGCCTGGTGTGCGCGACGACGGGAGATTGTGGACGCGCGCGGAGAAGTGCATGGCTGTCAAGGTGCCCGAAGAAACCTTCCGCAAGCGGTTGCAGCGTGCGCGTTCAAGGATTTACGAATGGTCTCGAGCGCGAAAGTATTGACTCATTGTCCCGGTTGGACGTATGTTTCGTGCATTGTGAGATAGTCCGCTCACAAACATTCCAGAACCCGCCACCTCGGCGGGTTTTTCATTTCCGGAGTCCCCCGACGTGGTGTCACAGTGCTGATGACCGCGAAGGCGGACATTCGTCCACCGAACGCGCCTGTGCTGGGCACTCCAACCGCTACGGGCTCGACAACCATGTCGGTCCCGCTGACGACTGCGGCGACGGATGTGGGGAGCTTTGGAACTGGCATCGCGTCGTACGCGCTCGAGCGTGCAACCGCTGCTGCCGGGCCTTTCACAGTCATTTCAGCCGCAGCAACGTTCCCGTACTCGGATAGCGGGCTCACTGCCTCGACGACGTACTACTTCCGCGCCAAAGCTACAGACCTGTCTGGGAATGTCGGTACGTACTCGGCAATCGTAAACGGCACAACCAGCGCAGCCGCTGGAATTGATTTCTACATCAGCACCACAGGGTCTGACAGCAATCCTGGTACTCAGGGCAGCCCGTGGGCTATTACGGCGATCAATACCAAGCGTGCAACCTACGCCGGCAAGACGGTTGGTCTCCTGGATGGCACCTACGATCTGTCGAGTTTGGTAGCAGGCTCCGACTACGACCGCCCGATTCTGCAAGTAGCGACAGGCACGGTTACGAATCAGACCGTCGTCAAGGCGGTCAATGCCAGGCAAGCGACCCTATACGGTGGTGCGTCGCTTCCGACCACCACAGCCGCTGCAATCGGTCAAGGAGCCTCTGGAGCAGGTAACGCACAGGGCGGGTACTTCACCGTTGATGGATTGGTGATTGATCACTTCTACGCACTCGGCCTGTGCGGATGGTTCGGCGGCTCCGCGAACATTCCCGGCATCGTGTTCCAGAACTGCGAAGTCAAGAACATCGCGAACCAGTCCACGAGCGAGGGTAACAACTGCGGCGCAATTCGCTTCCAAGGTGTGAATGGTGCATCGGTAATCAACTGCTACCTGCACGACATCTTCGGCGGTAACGCATCGGAAAACGAGGGCTATGGGGTTCTCTCGTTCAACTCGAACCACATTGTTTGCGAATACAACACCATCAAGCTTTGCGAGCACGGCATCTACCACAAGCAGACAGCGCAGGGTGCGCACACCGCTCGGTATAACTACATCGACGTGCGCGGGAAGTCTGGCGGTGCAACTCCGCTGCATGAGTGGAACGGCACGGGCTTCACGCCGACTGAAGCCAACGAGATTTACAACAACATTCTCGTTGGAACTGATGACTGGGACCTGAAGGACTTCGGTACTCCTGGTTCTCGACCGATGCGCTTCCGGTTCAACTCCGTCTATGCCCCATCAGGTACGCACGGAATATTTATGCCGCGCACATCTGGGACAGTGGATGTCTTCGGCAACATCTTCGCAATTGCTGCCGGTGTGACGGTGAGCTTCGATGGCGAACTACACCGCACCCGCGAGTCCATGAGCGGTCACACGAACGACTACAACTGTTGGTCGGCCGCAGCTTCAAGCACCGCTCGGATCGGCCTTTCCAATCTATCGAGCTATGCGAGCGTGACCAAATTCACGCTGCCTCAGGTCCAAGGAGAAGGGTTTGAGACGCACTCTATTGCCTCAGCTCCTGGATTTACGGTCTCCAATCCCACGACACCAGCGGAGTTCCAATTGAGCAGCGGCTCGGCTTGCAAGAACGCAGCCCGCAGTGACGGCACGACAGGCGGCAGCATCTGCGACATGGGCGCATGGGGAAGTGCCACCCCTCCAACTCGTATCGGGTGTGACTTCGCATGAGTAACGAGAATTTCACTACCTGGACCGAGGTTGATCCGGGTACCAAGATTTCCGCCACCTCATCAACGATCACGATCACGGGTTATGACGGTCCATCTGCTGGATCGTCGAACTACTTCTACAAGGACCAAGGCGCCGGGTTCTATAGCGGCAATTTCACGTTCCGCTACGGTCCGTTGCAATTCACCGGCCCTTCTTCGAACAGTTCCTCAGCGATTATTCTCCGTGCCAGTCTGGTGCTGCCTGACGATGGCACAAAGCATTCAGGGTCAGTTCAGGCGTATTGGCAGAACACCGCCACGAATCCCACGCTTTACCTGCGCGAGTATTCGACGACCAACACGACTGACGAAACCCCGACTACGCAGGATACCTACCAAGGCTCTGCGGTCAACGCTGGAACAAGTTTTTACATAGAGTTCCAGCGCACCGGAACGACGATGAACCTGCGGCTGTACTCGGATGCGTACAGCACGCTTGTTGATACGCTGACCTTCACCTTGTCGCAGGCCGCGCAGTCCTATCGATACGTGCTGAGTCCTGCATCGCGCGGCATCGGATCAGGCGCGACGGTTGGCGGCACGTTTCAGAACTTGGATCTTGCAGCCGGCTCATCTCCCGCAACGTTGTCTGGGGCAACGCCGTCAGGAACGCTCGGCACGACAACCAGCGCAACGCTTGGGGCAACCACAGACCAGACGTCGGGCACGCTTTATGGCGTCGTTGACACCGCAGGAAACATCACCGGCATCAGCGCTGCCCAAGTAAAGGCTGCGCAAAACAATGCCGGTGGGGCGCCGGTTGCCTCTGGCAATTCTTCTGTCTCATCCGGCTCCCCATCTGTCGGCGTGACGGGTCTCACAGCCAACACGGCTTATAGCTATGCGCTTGTGCAGAACAACGCGAACGGCGACAGCAACGTGATTACCGGAACTTTCACGACCGCATCAGCGGTGAACCTGGAAGCGCGCAAGTACGGCCCACAGGGTGCAATGCGCGTCCTCATTACTTTGTAAGGCGATTACATGGCAACAAGAGCTTACATTCTGCCTCTCGATGCGATCAGCGTCACGAACGATGCTGACCAGGACATCTTCGGGCTTGGCACCTCTGCAACGAAGCAGCTTATTCTGCACGAGATCCGCCTATCTACGTCCAACACGACGGACGAGCGGCTGCGAATGCAGCTCATACGGCGCACCGGAGTGGGATCGGGAGGCAGCGCGGTTACTGCGAGCCCTGCCGATCAGGGCAACGCCATTGCGGCCTCAACGACTTGCAGGGTGCTCGATACGGCGCCAGGTACTGGATCGACGATTCTGCATTGCTTTCAGTGGAGCCAGCAGGGCGAGTTCCTGTATTTGCCGGCGCCTGAGGATCGACTCGTAGTTTCGGTCTCAGCGTTTCTCGTACTTCACTTGCAGACGGCGGTGGGCGGGACGCGCACTTGGTCCGGTTCCGTCACGTTCGAAGAAATCTAGGGATCTAGTCACAAGTTTGCTGGAGGCCCGCTGATGCGGGTTTTTTCATTTTTGGAGTCCGCACATGTCTCAGGCCAGTAATTTCCTCGAAACCAAGATTTACGATCATGTGTTTCGAAACACGTCGTACACTCCTGCCGCGACGCTTTACCTCGCGCTCTTTACGAGCACTGCAACGTCGGCGGAACTCGAGGCCGGTACGCTCACGAACGAGGTGACGGGCGGCTCATATGCGCGCCAAACGGTCACCTTTGCCGCGTCATCGAACGGCGTTGGGTCGAACT
>Ga0134122_10000154_pt1 | contig 40362 bp, 33 predicted proteins | sample KB302_FD_96461 | JGI IMG/M metagenome (GOLD analysis project Ga0134122, IMG submission 96461) | Terrestrial soil microbial communities without Nitrogen fertilizer from Kellogg Biological Station, Michigan, USA - KB3-0-2 | ecosystem: Environmental > Terrestrial > Soil > Unclassified ... | reverse complement strand
ACATCAAGAAGTTGCCTGGTATTAAGCATGCTTTTGTTGTCGACGCTCCCGCGCCGGCAGCAGGTGGCCGCGGCGGCGGTCCTGCCATTGGCGCAAGTGCCACAGCGCTGTCATCGGGCGTGGCAATTGTCAGCGACTCCTGGTGGATGGCCAACAACGCGCGTAAGAGCTTGAAGATTGTCTGGGACGAAGGTCCAGTGGCAACGCAGAGCAGCAAAGGCTATGCCGATACTGCCAAGATGCTTGCCGCGGCAGCTTCCCAGGCACCTGCTGGTGGCGGCCAGGGTGGAGCGAATATCGGCAATGTCGATACCGCATTCCAAAGCGCAGCCAAGGTGATTGAGGCGGAGTATTTCTTCCCGATCCTGTCTCATTCCCCGCTGGAGCCCATGAATTCAACAGCCCACTTCAAAGAAGGCAAGTTGGAAATCTGGTCCCCAAGTCAGATTCCAGGTGTTGCCAATCCCGCAACCGCTGCCGGCATTACTGGGGCCGACGTGACGATGCACCTGGTTCGCGCTGGTGGTGGTTTCGGCCGCCGGCTGACCAGCGAATACGACATTGAAGTTGCGAAGATTGCCAGAGTCGTTTCGGAAGAACGTGTGAAGGCCGGACTGCCTACCGTTCCTGTGAAACTGATCTGGACGCGTGAAGATGACATGGGCCATGACGATTACCGTCCGGCGGGTTTCCACTTCTTTAAGGCAGGAATCGATGCAACCGGAAAATTGATTGCATTCCGAAATTTCACGGCGCAAACGGGCGGCGGTACAGCCACAACGATTCCCGCCAATGAATTTCCGAGAGGCTTCGTGCCGAATTTCTCGGTAACAGGCGGCCCAGTTACCCCATTTAACATTCCGACCGGAGCGATGCGCGCGCCGTCAACCAATGGGACTTCCTTCGTTATGCAGGGATTCATTGACGAAATTGCCATAGCCGCTGGAAAGGATCCATTGCAATACCGGTTGGATCTATTGGCTAGCCCGGTTCCAGTTGCTCCTCCCGCAGCACCTCCTGCAGGTGCTCCGGGTGCTCCAGCCGGCGCTCCTGCGCGAGGCGGTGGAGGCGGTGGAGGCGGCGGTTTCAATGCGGACAGGGCTCGCGGCGTGCTCGAAGCCGTTCGTGATATGTCGCCCTGGAAAACACGCGCCAGCCTGCCGAAAGGCACCGGCATGGGTGTGGCATTCCAATTCGCACATGCCGGGTATGTGGCTTACGTCGTGCAGGTCACGGTCGGCGCCGGCAATAAGCTGAAGATAGACAATGCATGGGCTGCCGTTGACATTGGCAGCCAGATCGTGAATCCAAGCATGGCCCAGAATCTGGTGCAGGGCGGATTCGTCGAAGGTATGAGCCATGTGATGGGTTGGGAAATCACCATCGAAAAGGGTCGCGTCGTGCAAGGCAACTTTGGAGTTTACCCGCCGACTCGAATGGCGCAGGTTCCTCCGAAGGTTGAAGTGAAGTTCCTTCAGACCACATTCAATCCAACGGGATTGGGCGAGCCCTCGTTGCCACCGGCGGTGCCCGCGATTGTCAATGCGATCTACGCTGCTACTGGAACGCGTATCCGATCGGTGCCAATCAAGAACTCCGGTTTCAGCTGGACGACATAGGAGACGACTAGCCGTAGAACTGAGGAGGCGCAAGAAAGAAAATCATCTTTCTTGCGCCTCTTTTCAATTTAGCTCTCAGGAATTCAAAATGAAATTTTATTTAATGGCTCCGTTGCTCGCACTCTTTCTGATTGGGGCCGCATGCTCGAAAACAGAAAGCCCCGCCACTCCGGAGTCCACGTCTCCGCCTCCTGCTGCGGCCCAGACTGCTAATACGAATACACCGACCATTTCACTATCCAGGGTGCGCATTCCCGAAAAGGGCTGGGTAAAGATGTTTGGAAAGGGATTTACTCCAAAGCAGGACGTCATTTCTCATCTTCGACGGCCTGACGGCACCGAGTTCCCCGAACTTCACATGTTGACCGACGAACATGGCGAGTTTACGCACGACATCGAGACGCTGCTTCTCAAGATTGGGACCCACGATCTGTGGGTTATCGACACCACAACGGGAATCACCTCGAATGTGGCGCATTTTGAGGTGACTCACGATCAAGGGCCGACCGAGCGGCCGTTGTGAATTTTGTGAATTCCGGTGATGTTGATCGAATTCTCCGTGCGAATTCAATTCGCGCGGAGAATTCGATCAACGTCACCGGAATTTAGTCCGCGCCTACAGCTGTTCGGTTACGGAAAAATCCCCATCTGTTCGTACCCTGTTGCGATCTTCTCAATCGCAATCATGAACGCCGCGACGCGCATGCTTTCCTCAGGCGCGCGGGAGAAGTGCATTTCGCGCATGACGCGATAGGCGCGGATCATGGTTTCCTCAAGCCCGGAATTCACCAGGTCCACTTCTTCCGGACCGTGCGTGAAGAGCCGTTTGTCGGCATCCGGCATTTGCATTCCAACCATCTTCTCAATGGCACTGACGAGTTTCTGATTTCGAACCTCTTCCAGATGTTTCTGCAGCGTTCCGAAACGCATGTGAGACAGGTTCTTCCCCCATTCAAAGTAGGAAACCGTCACGCCTCCGGCGTTGAGAAAAATGTCCGGGATGATCATGATGCCGCGTTTGTGCAATGCGTCTTCCGCACCGGGAGTCGTCGGACCATTGGCCGCTTCGGCCAGAACTTTGGCTCGAATCCGTTCGCAGTTATCGAGAGTGACCTGGTTTTCCATTGCGGCAGGTATAAGGATGTCGCATTCGACACCCCAGAACGCCTCGCTGGCAACGGTCTCGCCGCCTGGAAAGTTGCGGATCGATCCGGTTTCCCTTCGGAATTGATCGAGCGCTGGAATATCGAGCCCCATGGGATTCGTCACGCATCCATCCCATTCCAGAATCGCGACGATGCGGCAGCCATCTTCCTGGGAAAGATAGTAGGCCGCATGGTAACCCACGTTTCCGAATCCCTGTATCGCAATGGTCTTCCCGCCCAGACCTGTCGTCAGACCGAGTTTCGCCATGTCCTCGGGGCACTGGAATGCCTCGCGAATGCCGTACTGCACCCCACGTCCTGTGGCTTCGCGTCTTCCGCCGATGCCGCCCTGCGAAACGGGCTTACCAGTGCAGCATGCCAGGTTATCAATTCCGCCGGGATGAAACGCGTCGTAGGTATCGGCCATCCACGCCATCTCGCGTTCGCCGGTGCCAACGTCGGGACCGGGCACGTCCTCGCCGGGCCCGATGAAACCTTTCTTGATCAATTCCGCCGTGTAGCGGCGTGTGATCTTCTCGACATGCTCCGGGGAATATTTTTTCGGGTTGAATCGAACGCCGCCCTTGGCTCCGCCGAACGGAACATCCACGACCGCGCACTTATAGGTCATCAGCGCCGCCAGCGCCATGATTTCGTCGGCGCTGACCATCTCGCTGAAGCGCGTGCCGCCCTTCACCGGCTTCGCGTGCTGGCTATGCTCGGCACGCCAGCCTTCAAAAATTTCGTATCGATCGTCATCGAATCGAACGGGGAATTGAAAGTAGTAGAGGTTATTGCACGCCTTGATCTGACTGAGAAGGCCGGGATGAATTTTCAGGTGTTTGGCCGCGATGTCGAATTGCCGCGAAACGATTCTGTTGAAGTTGAGGTCTTCGACCATTCGCTATTTCCTCCGGTACCGCTGTTCGACGTATTGGTCCAGCATGATCATGAATTCGCCAACGATGGACGGACCTTTCAGCGTGGTGACCAGACTGCCGTCAATGTAAACCGGCGCTTTGGGTTCTTCTCCGGTTCCCGGAAGCGAAATCCCGATATTGGCGTGCTTGGATTCTCCCGGCCCGTTGACGACACAACCCATCACCGCGACTTTCAATCCTTCAATGCCGGGAAGATCGGTTTTCCACACCGACATTCTTGTGCTCAGGTGATTCTGGATGTCGCAAGCCATCTCCTGGAAAACCGTGCTTGTGGTTCGTCCGCAACCCGGACAGGCCGTCACCTGCGGAGCAAAGCTGCGAATGCCAAGACTCTGCAGCACGTCCTGGCAGGTGAGGACCTCTTCCCGGCGATCTCCTCCAGGCATTGGCGTGAGGCTCACTCGAATCGTGTCGCCGATCCCTTCCTGAAGCAGCACGGAAAGCGCTGCCGTGCTGGATACGATGCCGCGGCGTCCCATCCCAGCTTCCGTAAGTCCGAGATGGAGGGCATATCGCGAACGGTTCGCGAGCGTCCGGTAGACATCGATCAAATCCTGAACTCCAGAAACCTTTGCGCTGAGAATGATTCGATCCTCGCCCATGCCATACGACCGCGCCATCTCCGCCGATTCCAGCGCGCTGGCCACCATCGCTTCCATCACGACTTCATTGGCTTCTTTCGGTTTTGAGCTCCGCGCATTCTCGTCCATCCGTTGCGTGACGACGGCCTGGTCGAGCGATCCCCAGTTCACGCCAATACGGACGGCCTTGTCATGCTCCAGCGCAATTTCGATGATGGTGCGGAAATTGTCGTCGTGCTGCCTTCCCATTCCCACATTTCCGGGATTGATGCGGTATTTGTCGAGCGCCCTGGCGCAGTCAGGGTACTCGCGGAGAAGGATGTGGCCGTTGTAATGGAAGTCTCCGATGATGGGAACATTCACGCCGCGGCTGCGCAGACGATTCACAATTGCCGGCACGGCGGCAGCGGCTTCGCGCGTATTGACCGTCACTCGGACCAGCTCCGAACCTGCCGCAGCCAAGGCTTCGACCTGTGCGATAGTGGATTCCACATCGGCCGTATCCGTATTGGTCATGGACTGAACGGCAATCGGATATTTGCCGCCAATCCAGACTTTGCCGACTTTTACCGGTATTGTCTGCCGGCGTGGAATCTCTGCCATAGGGAATTCATTATATAATCCGATCCCTTTTTGAGTGGGCTTATGACAGAGCAATTTCACGATTCCCACGGCAGCCTCGGTTCGATCGAGGTGATCTGCGGCAGCATGTTCAGCGGAAAGAGCGAAGAGCTGATCCGCCGGCTCCGGCGCGCCCAGATTGCCAAACAACGCGTACAGATCTTTAAGCCAAGGCTGGATAACCGCTTCAGCGAGGATCACATTGTGAGCCACAGCGATATGAAGATGCGGTCGGAACTGGTGACTACGGCAGCCGAAATTGGCACGCTGCTGAACGCAGAGACTCAGGTTGTGGGCATCGACGAGGCGCAGTTCTTCGATCTCGAACTGGTGTCGGTGTGCAACCAGATGGCCGACCTCGGGAAGCGCGTGATCGTCGCCGGACTCGATCAGGATTATCGCGCACGGCCGTTCGATCCCATGCCGCAGCTTCTTGCCGTTGCCGAATACATTACGAAAACCCTCGCCATCTGCGTTCGTTGTGGCTCTCCCGCGAATCGTACGCAACGAATGGATGCCAGCGCCGAGCGCGTCATGATTGGAGCCAACGGGTCGTATGAGGCCCGGTGCCGCAGGTGTTTTGAGCCTCCATTGGATTGATGTTTAACATTCCTCTCCATCTCTTGTTCGTTCATTTCCCAATCGCGTTGACGATTCTTGCTGCGATCCACGATGTGCGGGCACATTTTGGCAAACGGCCGGAGCTTCACCGCACGGGTTATACCTTGAGCCTTTGGGCCGCGGCGGGTGGAGCCGTGGCGATGATGACGGGATTACAGCTGTTGGGAGACCGGCAGCACGCATCGAGAGCCACGTTCCATGCCGCGTTGGGAGTGATTTCGGGTTTGGCGCTGATTGCCCTGGCAATGATGCGTTATTCCGCGGAGGCAGGAACTCGGGAAGTGACGGAGTCGAGGTTGGAGCCCTGGCTTGTTCTGGAGGTGCTGGCGGCGGTGGTCGTGGTTGCGACGATGCTTACCGGCCACCGGCTGGTGTTGGAAATCGTGGGAAGATAGGAGTGGGGAAGTTGGCCCGTACTGCCTGTAGGCACGGTCTATGACCGCGCACACTGTGTAAGTGCGATGCCTATTGGATTGCGCGCCGAAGTATTGTGCGCGGTCATAGACCGCGCCTACAGGCAGACGGGAATCCAGCGGCCCTGGAACTTCGCGCCACCCCTTAACTACCGGAGGGCCGGCCGCTCGGCGGCAAGAGATTTGTCCTTCGGTGCGCTCATGTATCCGCGAATGCGATCCTTGTCGACGACGTTGACCACAATCTCGTATCGGAGCTTGTCCCGGCCAACCAGAAACTGAACCGGCTGGTTCACGGTAATGTCTTTCTTCGGGAGCTTGTTGTCGTCGACCTGGATCACGACGGCGTACTTGTTCTTCTTGGGGTCCGTGTCGGTCAGTTCCAGCTGAATGTCTGCAACCCGCTGCATGACCCCCTTCTTGCCCTTTTTCACATCGAATTCAAAGTAATCCCGCTCGCCCTTCTTTTTCAGATCGGACAATTCCGAAGAGTTGTGCGCAATCTGCTCCGACAGCGATGTTTTCACATCAACCAGGGCTCGCTTACTTTCAGCAAGGTCTCGGTTCGTGGTCTCCAGATTCGTCGCGACCGTTTTAACGTCACTGGCGACGGTGCCAATCTTGGTATCAGCGGACTGTTGAACTTCGGCAACTTTGGTCGCCGCTTCTTCGCGAGCTGCGGCGACGTCCGTGCTGCTGGCTTTCGTTGCCACTTCTTTAGCAAGCTGTTCCCGCGCCGCTGCCTGACGATCCTGTTCCTGGCGCAATTTCTCGGCGACCTGACGGGATTGATTCAGTTCCTCGGCCGTGACACCGACCTTCTTCGTAACGACGGTAACATCGGAAGCCAATGCGTCGGTGCTGCCCTGCAGTTTGTGAAAATCCTGCTTTTGAACTTCCTGTGCCTTTTGGACCTCGGCTTCCAGGCTGGCGATGCGGGTCTCCAGACTCGACTTGCTGCTGTACCCCCCGTATGCCACCGCTGCAATGGCGATGATTGCGACGATTAGAACGATGGGAATCCAACCGCTCTGCCTCGGACTGGAGGGAGGCGGTGCAACGTAGCTGCCACCTTCTTTGGGTTTCAAACTCGACATTGACCCTGCCTTTCTTTTAATGGATTGGATTATCGGTCCAATCGATTATCCACGATATGCCCCGATTAGACGAGAGCGTTGTTCATTAGCGAGTGTTAAGATTTCAGCCTGAAAGGCGAACCGATGCAGGAAAAAGATTATTTCATCGAGAAAAATGAAACCGGGCCCCAGACCTTGCAGTGTCCCATGTGTAAAACTTCGGCCGAGTATCAGATCCGCTGGATCCGCCGGACCAAGAAGGCGTCGCTGCCGCCGCGCGCCGATGCGGACGATAATGCGCGCTTCAAGAAAGCACGGGATTACATGATTCGTGTCGACGACTCGGTGACATGCAGCCGTTGCCGGCGCCGCATTGAGATCAACAGCAAGAGCGTGGTGCTGCTGTGACCCAATACCGATGTGAATTGGAAGAGCGGGGATTGCCCTCCTGAGTCAGGAGGGCAGCGTGGTCGCGTTTTTTGCGACCACGCGGGGGGTGGTTCCATAGCCGAAGTGTTACGGCTTGGGAACCTCCCCTCGCACGATCTCGACTCCGTCTCGCTCGTGCTGCCAACATTTCTTGATTGCCGCGCCCTGTCGGGCTTGCACTCGCAGCCGCTCGTGACTCAGGACAATGCCCTCACTCCAGATCAATAACACCCTTACGCCTTAACGAATTCCTTCAATCCTGCCGCCGTGGGCTTCATGGCTTTATCGCCCTTCTTCCAGTTCGCAGGACACACCTCACCATGCTCTTCACTGAAGTCGATGGCATCGAGCAATCGCAGTACTTCATCGATATTCCGGCCAAGGTTCAGATCGTTGATGGTGGCGTGCTTCAGAACTCCGGTCTTGTCGATGATGAAGAGTCCGCGCAGTGCAATGCCGGGACCCTCCATGAGCACTCCATAACTACGGGCAATTTCCTTCGTGAGATCGGAAACCAGAGGGTAATTGATACCCTTGATGCCGCCTTCTTCACGCGCCGTATTTGCCCAGGCCTGATGCGTAAAATGCGAATCCACGGAAATGCCGAGCACTTCGGTATTCCGTTTCTTGAATTCGGCCAGGCTGTCGGTGAACGCGGTGATTTCGGTGGGACATACGAACGTGAAATCCAGAGGATAGAAGAATAAAACCACCTTCTTGCCTTTGAATTTGCTTAAAGTGACCTTTTCAAATCCACCATTGACTAAAGCTTCCGCCGTAAAATCCGGAGCGGGTGAAGATACAAACGCAGCCATTCGAGAGCCTCCCATACATGAAATGTGAATTTTCAGGATACACTAACTTTTCTCAAAGGCCATCATGAGGATCGCTGTACTCGGATCGAACGGACAATTGGGACGGGACTTGCTGCAGGAACTGGCGGGACACGACCTGTTCCCGTTGACGCGGGCGGAATTCGACGTTACCGACCATGTCCTGGCTCGATCCTTACTTTCCAATCTAAAGCCCGATATCGTGTTGAACACCACCGCCTACCACCGCGTGGATGACTGCGAAACCCAGGCGGAGCTGGCCTACAACGTCAATGCGCTCGCGGTATTAAACCTCGTGCGCATTGTGAATGACCTGGATGCGACGCTGGTTCACATCAGTACCGACTATGTCTTCGACGGCAAGAGCCGTACGCCCTACACCGAAGATAGCGCGGCATTGCCGCTCAGCATTTACGGAAATTCCAAGCTTGCCGGGGAACTCCTCGTGCGAACCATGGCGCGCAAGCATTTTGTGATTCGAAGTTGCGGGTTGTATGGGCGCGCGGGCTCCCGGGGCAAAGGCGGCAACTTTGTCGAGACGATGCTGACGAAAGGCAGAAGCGGCGATCCCCTGCGTGTGGTGAACGATCAAACAGTGACGCCAACATCTACGCTGGAACTGGCGCGTCACATGTCCGCATTGCTCACCACCACGCATTACGGGCTCTATCACATGACGGCCGAAGGCGCCTGCTCGTGGTACGAATTCGCGGCTGCGATTTTCGAGCTTGCGGGAATTCCCGCGAATCTTTCGCCGACAACATCGGATTTGTACAAGACGCCTGCATTGAGGCCACGCTATTCCGTCCTCGAAAACGCCCGGTTGAAACAGCTGGGTATGCATCCAATGCGTCATTGGCGCGATGCCCTCGCCGAATATCTGCACTCGAAAACGAGTGTCGGCGGATGACCTCCGCGAAGTTTCGCGCGCTTCCGTTTGTGGTGCTCCTCGTTCCATTGGATTTTATCGTCGCCTGCGTCATTCTTGCCTCCGACGTCCTGTCGCTTCCGCTGCGATTCTTCCGGCGCCGGCAAAGGGATTGGAAGACGGCAGATCTCGGGTCGGTAACGATTCAGATTCTCAACTGGGACGGCCGGCATCTGCTCCAGGAATGCCTGCCGAGCGTCGTGGAAGCGGTGCGCCAGCATTCCCTTCGAGCGGGCGGGTTCCATGAAGTCCTTGTTGTGGATAACGGCAGCAGCGACGGCAGCGTCGACTACCTCCGGCAGAATTTTCCGCAGGTGCGCGTGGTGACACTCGATCGCAACTACGGATTCTCCATTGGGAACAATAAGGGCCTCCAGCATGTCCGCTCGAATGTCGTTGTGTTGTTGAACAACGACATGATGGTCCGGCCTGATTTTCTTCAGCCCCTGTTGACACCGTTTCTGGACTCCGGAGTTTTCGCTGTTGCTTCTCAGATATTCTTCGCTGATCCCAGCCAGCGGCGGGAAGAGACCGGAAAAACCAGAGGGCGGTTCGAGCGGGGTTTCTTCCGGTTCTGGCATGATGAGATTCGGCCGGAAGATGCAACCCTCGCTGCAATCCCCGTGTTCTGGGCTGGCGGAGGCTCCTGCGCCGTCGATGTACGAAAGCTGGCAGCCATTGGAGGCTTCGACTCGTTGTACCATCCGTTTTATGTCGAAGACGCGGATGTATCCTGGCAGGCCTGGCGGCGAGGATGGAAGTGTCTGTTTGCGCCGCACAGCCACGTGGTGCACAAACACCGCGGCACGAGCCGCCCGAAGTTTGGTGATGAATACGTGGATTGCACGATCCGCCGAAATCAGTTCCTGTTTATCTGGAAGAATGTGACGGACGCTGGAATGATCCTGAGGCACCTCATCGAACTGCCGCGAATTCACGGCAGTGCCATCCTTCAAAAGGGCGCTCGTCTGGAGATCCGTTCGTATGCAGGAGCCGTTGTTCGTCTGCCACTCGCCACCTGGCGGCGAGTGGGGAACCTCCGGGAATACGTTGCGAGCGATCGCGACGTCCTGAAATCCCTGCGATGAATGTTCTGATGCTGACGGCGTATCCTCCCGTCCTGGACATGCACGGAGGGGGCGTCCGCATGTATCACAACATTCGAATCCTGGCGCAAAAACACCGCGTGCGCGTCATTTCATTTGTGGAGAGTGAGGAAGATCGTGAGCGCCTGAGCGCCATACGAGGCCTGTGTGCATCGGTGACTGCGATCCGCCGCCGTCCCGATTTTCGGCCGCACTGGCTTTCACTGCAGCCGTTTATGGTGTACGAATTCAATACTCCGGAAATGCATCGGGCGGTCGATGACGCGTTTCGGAGCGAGCGCGTGGATGTGCTGCAATGCGAGTATCTGCAGATGGCCCAGTTCCGGCGTCGCGGAACGTTTTCCATTCTTACGGCTCACGAGACCAAGTCGAGAAATCTGAGGGAGGGGATTTCCAGCGAACCGGATCCGCTGCGGAAAGTGCGGATGTTTTATCACTGGATGCAGATGTTGCGCTATGAGGTGCTCGAAACGCGGAAGTTTGACAGGGTCGTGACAATGACGATGGAAGACGCCAGGTATCTCCGGTCGTACTCCAGCGCCGCAAACATCCGCACCATTCCGATTGGAATCGATCTGGAGCGGTTTTCGGCGTTTGCCGAGAATGTGGATCATCCGCTCGAGGTACTTTTTGTGGGCAACTTCCGCCACGCGCCGAATGTCGAAGCGGTCGCCTTCCTGAGTGGGCGCATTGCTCCGTTTTTTCCGGAAATCCGATTTGTGTTTCCCGGGTCCGACGTTCCTCCGGAATTAAAAGCCGGACCGAATGTGTTTTTTGCGGGATATGTTCCGGATATCCGGACAATGTATAGCCGTCCCAATACGATCGTGATGGCGCCCCTGTTTTCCGGTACAGGCCAGCGGGTGAAGTTGCTCGAGGCATTTGCGATGGGATGCCCCGTCGTGACAACCACAATCGGGGCAACAGGATTTCCGATCCATAACGGCGAAGAGGCTATCGTTGCAAACACCGTTGAGGAATTCTCAATCGCGCTGCGCATTCTTGCGGCTTCCATTGATTACCGCCGCAAGCTTGGCGAGTCGGGACGCCGCATGATTGCGGCGGAATTTGGCTGGGAGCGCCTGGCCGAGGGATTGTTGGGTGTTGTTGAAGAAGCTCCTGTTTCCAATTAAAGCGGCCACGATTGTCGTGCGTTTTCTCGTCCTGCTCGTCTGGGCGGGTTATCTGGAGGGCAACCGTGACGATCTATCCTGAAGGCGTGGATGTCCTTGTCTTGTTACACAACAGCCGCCAGCTGATACCCGGTTTTCTCGAGAGCCTTCGCCGTATCGCGATTCCTGTCACCGTATTCTTCCTCGACAACAATTCCTCCGATGGAAGCGCCGAGGTTCTGGCCGCATCCCTGCCGCTTCCGTTTCGAACGCACCTTCTGAGATCACGCCGGAACAACGGATTTGCCGGTGGAATGAATCGTCTTGCCGGACAGAGCCAGTCCGAATTCATGTTTATTCTGAATCCGGATACCGAGATTGACCCGGGGTGCGTGGAGAAACTGCTGGCGCGGATGCAGTCCGACAGCCGGATCGCAATCTGCGAAGCGCGCCAGTACCCGCGGGAACACCCGAAGTCGTTTGATGCGAAGACCGGCGAAACCAGCTGGTGTTCCGGGGCGGCGGCGCTCATTCGGCGGAAGGCGTTTGAGGAGGTTGGTCAATTTGATGACCGCCTGTATTTCATGTACTGCGAGGATATCGATTTAAGCTGGAAGTTCTGGTTGCGCGGCTGGAAGTGCATTTATGTCCGGGAGGCCGGCGTCCGGCACTTGACGCAGGATCTGATGGCCGGGAAGCGCCGCACGATGGAGAACTATTTCAGTTTCCGCAATTCGATCTTTCTCTTCTATCGCTTTGGAGCTAAAGCAGACCGGAAGCTGCTCTGGAGTTTTTTGAGGCGCAGATTCTTGTCCCGGAAATATACTCTCCGGAGCAAGTTATTGTTCGCAATTGCTTTGGTGGACCACATCCGTTATATTCCGTACCTGTTCACCGGAAGAGATGGGTTGGATTCTGGCCATCCGTGGGTACGGTTGAACGAAAGTTCCCTGTCTCATTGATTGATTAGACTAGTAATTTTCACTCTAGGAACTATTGGTGTATAAGGTCAGCGTTGTCATACCCACATTAAACCGTGCCGATCTGGTGGCGAAGACAATCGACCGGATTCAACATCAGACCGTCAATCGTGACCATTACGAAGTCATTGTCGTCGATAATTCCTCTTCGGACCACACCCAGAGAGTTCTCGCCCAGAAAGCCGCAACGTATCCGAATCTTCGCAGTCAGGTGCAGGCCAAGCGGGGAGCCGCGGCAACGCGGAATGTGGGGATTCGCGAGGCGGATGGCGAGATTGTCTTGTTTATCGACGACGACATTCTGGCGGAGCCCAACCTGATCGAGGCTCATCTGAATCATCAAGGGGCGAATCCTGGCGCCGCCGTTATCGGTGGAGTTACCGCTCCATGGGATGACGCGACCGATCCGTTCCTTCGGTATCTCCGCGACAAGCGCATTCTGAATCCGTACAGCATCAAGTGCGGCCCGATGGATTTCTCCAACTACCACACCGGCAATGTTTCTACTCCCCGCAAGCTCCTGCGCGAGGCCGGGGGTTTTAATGAAGAGTTCTGCATCTACGGGATGGAAGACATCGAACTCGGTTACCGGCTCGAAAAGCTGGGGTGCAAAATGGTGCCGGGACCGGATGCCAGGGCGCTGCATGAATACACTCCAACATATCGTCAGTTCATCGAACGTTGCGAGCAGGCGGGTTATTCCCTGGGCAAGATGCTGGACCTGCATCCCGAGTTGCGATCGCAGTTTGTGGAAAACGGCAAGCGTACCCGGCTGTTAAGGCGAATTCATTCGCTCTATCGGATGTTCTGGTTCTTATCGGATCCGTTTTATAAGGTGCTCATGCGCTGGGAACGGCAGCTTGGGACCCCGCCAGTAACCGCCATTCTGGATCAGCATTATTACTGGGCAATTCGTTACCATTTCTTCGTTGGCTACCGCCAATATGTTCAGCACTCCGGTCCACGACAGGCGGCGGAAGCAGACTTCCGTCTGGGACGTCAAAGAGTTCCGGACTTGCCATAGAATAGACAGGCATGACAATCAGGGAACCCGGGCAGAGCGGCGAGTCCGTTACTTTCCTTGGAGAATTTTCGAAGAAGCTCGCGACCAACACCTTCTTCAATGTTCTGGGACGGTTCTGGAGTTTTTTCGTCACGATTCTGCTGACGCCCTACATCCTCTCGTCATTAGGTGAACGCAATTACGGAATCTGGGCCGCCTTCACGGTGTTTATCGGTTCGTCCAACCTTCTCGATCTTGGCCTGGGATCTTCGTTCATAAAATTCATCTCGGCATATCACGCGCACGAAGACTACGAAAAGATTAACAAATCGATTTTTTCCGGATTTGTCTTCTATGCGTTATTCGGATGCGCGCTGATCGTTACCGGGCTGGTCATCCGTGGGCCCCTGTTGGCATTTTTTCGGATCGGCGATGCGTCCGAGGCCTATGTGATGGCGCTCTTTGCATGCGCAATTCAGAGTATTGGAGCCATGGTTCTGTCGGTTTTCAAGGGCATTCAGCGGATGGATAAGGCGAATTCCATCGAGATGCGCATGCTGGGCGTCAGCGCCCTGGGAACTGTCGTGTTTCTCTGGTCGGGATATGGCTTGACAGGCCTCGCGGTGAACGCATTGATCTGCTCCGCGGTAACGCTCTTTGTGGGCTGGGCTTCGGTCCGGCGGGCGGTTCCCCGGATTTCACTGGGGTACCACTTCGATGGGGGGCTGCTGCGGGAAATGTTTTCGTATGGCGCGAAGATTCAGGTCAGCCAGTTCGGCGCGCTGGTGGGATTTCAATCTCCGAAGTTCATCATCCTGCGGCTTCTTGGCCCGGTTGCGGTATCGCTTTACGATTTGAGTTCGCGGCTCGCTTCCTACATGAGGGCAATTCCGTTAATGATGATCTCCGCGCTGATTCCGGCGACTTCCGAGCTTGGGGCGCGCAACGACAGGACGCGAATCCTGAAGGCCTATTTGCTGGCGTCCAAGTACGTCTCCATGGTGACGGTGGCGATTATCGCGTTTACCGTGCTGGAATCGGAATCGATCGTTCGGCTGTGGCTGGGAAATGGCCATGATTCGCTGGTGATTCTCGTCCAGATACTGGCCATTGGTTATGGTGCCAATATCCTTGGTGGGGCCGCGAGCCAGACTGGAGCCGGAATCGGCAGGCCGGAGTTCGACATGCGCAGTGCGGTGGTTCTTGCGGTGCTGAGTCCCGTCCTTGCTCTGTCGTTGGTATTTCGATTTGAAGTCACCGGCGTTGCCCTTGGAACAACCATCGCGTTGTTTGTTGCGGCGTTGTACTTGCTTGCGACCTTCCATCGAAATTATGTGGAAACGCCGGTGTGGGATACGCTTCGGGAAATTTATGCGCGTCCTGTGATTGCCGGCATCCTGGCGAATCTTGCCGTCAGCGGTTTGCATGGTTTCGTTCTTGGCCTCTATGAAATGGAGCAAATTCAGTATTTTTCAGTGGGACACAACATGGCTCGGCTTGTCATCCTGGGAAAGGTTCTTGTCGATGCTGCTGTCTTTACCCCGGTGTATGTGGTTTTGCTCGTCGCCCTGCGGCAAGTGACGGCAATGGATTGGAACAATCTCGTCGGTCTGATGTCGTTTGGATCGGAATTCCTTCGCCATCCGTTTCGCGGGCGGGTGAAGATCTATCGGTGAGAGACTCGATCAGCCGGTCTTGAAACCCGATGTGATCGTGTTTCCAACATTGAATCCGCATTTGATCCTGTCCATACCCACCGACGCCATCATCCGAGCCATGAGGCGCTTGGGTCTGCTTGGAATTGGCGCCAGCCGCGTCCAGTACCGTAGAGCATAGGTATTGGTAAACGCTCCAACCTTCACATCGATAAATCCGGCATGTTCGAAAAGTAGCGAATGCTGCGTTTCGAGAATAGTTGCATGTGTTCGATATCGATGATGGGAGAGCGTCTTCCCAGCATTCTGTTTACCAGGCATGCCAACGAGCGTACATCTCTCCGACCTTTTGCCCCGGATAGCGAAAGGCAAGTTTGAGCTCTCTGCGCCCCAGGTTCGAACGGATCAATCGTGGACAATGAGCAGCGATGATGGCAGCTGCGAAGCGTTTCCTCTTGCACAAATATGAAGGGCTCAAAGATACTGACGTGGTTCATTGGAACCAGTGTCGTCTTGTTTGACACGCACTGGACAAATTAGGAATGAACCCTCATAAAGCACCAATAGCATCTATTAAAGAGCCGTTTGCCAGTTTCTGGCGCAACCGAGAACTTATCCTGCAATTGGCAAAACGAGAGGTCATCAGCCGGTATCGTGGTTCGGTTATGGGACTGGCGTGGTCGTTCTTTAATCCTATCCTTATGCTTATAGTCTATACATTCGTCTTTTCTGTTGTTTTCAAATCTCACTGGGGAGGAGCGGCCGAGCACAGCAGAGCGAGTTTCGCCATCATATTGTTCGCTGGCCTTATTGTTCATGGCATGTTTGCGGAATGTGCCATTCGTGCCCCTGGGTTGATTCTTGCCAACGTCAACTACGTGAAAAGAGTGGTATTCCCGCTTGAGATCTTACCGTGGGTGGCTATGGCTTCTACAGTATTCCACGCGGGGATAAGCCTGTTGGTGCTTCTTTTAGCTCAGCTCCTGCTGAATCACACCATGCCCTTTACGGCAGTGTTCTTCCCAGTCGTCCTCCTTCCGCTACTGCTAATCACCATGGGAGTGGCGTGGTTCCTGTCGGCAATTGGCGTCTACCTACGCGACGTCAGCCAAACCATCGGATTACTTACGACATTGCTTTTGTTTCTCTCGCCCGTGTTGTATCCCGTTAGTTCCCTTCCGGAGGCGTATCAGTTATGGGCTCGCTTGAACCCACTTACATATACTCTCGAAGAAGGGCGTAGTTCGCTTATATTTGGCCAAATGCCAAACTGGAGCGGCTGGGGTAAGCATATGATTGTTAGCGCGATCATTGCCTGGATAGGTTTCTGGTGGTTTCAGAAATCGCGCAAAGGGTTTGCCGATGTCCTCTGAAGATAGCATGATTCGTGTCACGAATTTATCCAAGTGCTATCACATTTACGATCACCCGTCGGATCGTCTGAAACAATCGACGTTACCGCGGCTGCAACGCCTGCTGCATCGCACGCCTAAACAATACTTTCGCGAATTCTGGGCGCTCAGGGATGTCTCGTTTGAAGTGAAGAGAGGTGAAACCGTCGGCATCATCGGGCGCAACGGCTCCGGGAAGTCAACATTGTTACAGCTGATCTGCGGCACGCTCGCACCCACAAACGGCAGCGTGGACACCAATGGACGAATTGCCGCCTTGCTGGAGTTGGGTTCCGGGTTCAACCCCGAATTCAGTGGCCGCGAAAACGTCTACATGAATGCCAACATATTGGGGTTCACCCGGGAACAAGTTGATGCGCGCTTTGACGATATAGTCGCGTTCGCGGATATTGGCAAGTTCATCGATCAGCCGGTCAAGATCTATTCCAGCGGCATGGCGGTCAGGCTCGCCTTTGCGGTTATTGCCCACGTTGATGCTGATATCCTTGTGATCGATGAGGCGTTGGCCGTTGGCGATGTGTTTTTCCAGCAGAAATGCGCTCGCTTTCTCCGTGGATTTCAAGATGGCGGGAGGACGGTGCTGTTTGTAAGTCATGACACTGGTTCAATACTTAGATTATGTCAGTCTGCTTTGTTGCTTCGTTCCGGCGGCCGCGATCCGATAATTGGAGACGCGAAAACCGTATGTAAGCTGTACCTGTCAGAACTTTATGATGATCCCGAGCGCAGAATGCTGGTTCACAAGATGGCACAAGTGGAAGCTGATGCTTCGGATTTGAATGATTCTGAACGCATCCTTCGTGCGCACCCTCAGGTGGAAAATATCTTTGCGATTTCTCCGTTTCGGCATGACGCCGAGAGCTTTGGCGAAGGCGGCGCCGAGATTGTGGATGCCGGATTTGTTGATGGGAGCGGTCAGCGGCTGACCATGATTCGGGGCGATGATGCAGTGCGTTTCCGGGTTAGAGTGCGAGCCGAAATACGTGTGCGATGGCCAGCTGTAGGATTTATGATCAAGGATCGGTTGGGACAGTATTTGTTTACGGAGGGAACCGACTTACCCTTTCGTCATTACAAGATGATTTTTGAGCCTGGCGAGGTAGTCGACGCCAATTTTGATTTTAAGATGCCCATTCTTATTCAGGGTAAGTACACAATCAATGTTGCGGTTGCAAACGGCATTGGGCATGATCATGTTCAGCTGCATTGGATCCACGACGCACTTCAATTGGAATCATTAACCAGCCGCCTCGTGCATGGCATCGGCGGCATGTCTGATCTTGATATCACAGTACAATGGCACGAATTAGTAAAGTCAGCGTCCTCCCGAACCTCGTAAACACGCGTTATGGTTCGTTGAGGGTTATCCAGGGCGACACCGTCATTTCGCGGGCTCTCGAAGTCTACGGAGAATGGGCACAGCTTGAGATTGATGGAATTGCGCCGTTTCTTTCACCCGGCGATGTCGTTCTTGACGTAGGGGCGTTCATTGGTACGCACACCTTGGCTTTCGCGACGTTCGTCGGTCCAACCGGTCGTGTTGTTGCCTTTGAACCCCACAAGCCCATCGTTGCGATTCTTGAGGATAATGTTCGCCGATCGCAATTCGACAACATACAAGTTCTAGATTTTGCTTTGGGCGCGGTGAAAGCCTCAGTCGATGTGCCCAGTTTGACATTGGGGAAAGATTCGAATTTTGGTGCATTCTCCCTTCGCGACCCAATTGAGGCTCAGGGCGAAGTAGAGAAGATTTACGTCTTACCTCTTGACGAGTTGTCTCTGGACCAAGTTGATTTCCTGAAGGCGGACGTTGAAGGTATGGAGATCGAGGTCCTGATGGGGGCCGAAGAAACAATTGCTCGCTGCAGACCAAAAATATTTGTTGAATGCAATTCTCTTGGCAATACCGTTCCGGTCCTCGAATGGTGCCGCGAACATCGATACTTCCCTTTCGGCATCCTGGCGCCTGCATACAATCCGAACAACTACGCCCGAAACCCGGACAATCATTTGTTCGGGGACTCCTCAGAAGTGGGCGTCCTGCTTCTGCCTGCTGAGCGAGTCGACCGTTACGGCAAAATCATTCGAGAGTCGGAATTTCCTCAGCTCAGGACGTTTGACGATCTTGCCCTTCTCCTATTGCACAAAGCTCAATATCCCGTAGAAGTGCTGGCTCAAACCACTACCGCCGCGTTGCTAGGTACTGGTTATCCGTCTCCATTATCTGCAAAACGCAATACGGAAATTGCACTGCTGAGGCAACAGCTAGCTGAAAGAGAAGATCGGTTCGCCTCTCTACTCCAATCCATTTTCGACCATGATGCGGTGATTGAAGTCCGGAATCTGCAGCTCGTCTCGCTACGGCAACTGATAGGCAAAATGGAAACTGCGGCTGTCCGGGAGGCTTCGAAACTTAGTAACCTCATTCAGGTCGCGTCCGACAGGGACATTGTCTTTGCGGAGAAAGAATCACAACTTGCATCGATCCGGCAAGTGTTAGCCGAGCAGCAGACCATTGCCGCGCAACAATATTTGGCTATTCAGGGGCTTATCCAGTCCGTTTCGGAACGGGATGCGGCACTTGAACATCGAAAATCCCGACTCGCCGTGCTGGGACAAGATCTGATTGAGAGGGAAACGACAATCGCGCAGCAGGCTTCAGGCCTCGCGACACTCATTGAATCCATTTCCCAACGAGATGCAGCAATTGTCCAGAGGGACCTTCGAATTACCGTTCTGGAACAATTGTTGGCCGAACGGCAATCGTTTTTTGCGGAATTGGAAGTCCGACTCAATCGATTCGAACAATTGGATGCTGAACGACGTGAAACCATTGCAAAGCAAAGTGCGCAGCTCGCTTTGCAAACCCAGTCCATGACAGAGCTGTTTTCCAGAGTTGCTGAGAGCGACGCTAAAGTCGTCGACATCGCTCAAACCCTACTTGAACGAGATTCACAGGTAAGCCATCTTTCCAGATCTTTACGGGAACGCGATGCAGAATTTACCGAGAAGGTCCTTAGAATTTCAGGATACGAGTCTTCTCGATCATGGAGAATGACGCGGCCCTTCCGTTACCTGACGGAATTTGCAAGGAGCCATCGCTTGAATGGCCATCGTGGCATAGGGAGAACCACATCGGCTATGTCCGCGGATGCGAAAAAGAATTATTCGAATGCAATGGAGTTAACGATAGAAAAGCTCAAGGAAGACTTCGACGAACGCTACTATCTTCAGCGATATCCTGACGTTGCCGCGGCGAACATCGATCCCATAGCGCACTATATTGAGTTTGGCTCAGCCGAGCTACGCGATCCGAGTCCCAGTTTCAATACGAAGTATTACCTGGCGGCAAACCCGGATGTGAAAGCTTCGGGTATGAATCCCCTTCTTCATTTCGTCATTGCGGGTCGAAGTGAAGGGCGAATTACCCGGCCTCCAAGCGACCAGGGGGAAATTCTCAACGCTTGCCCATATACAATTGATCAACTCAAACTAGAGTTTAACGTTCCCTATTATCTTCAACACTACCCTGATGTTGCCAATGCAAACCTTGATCCGATAGCGCACTATCTCGAATTTGGCGCCGCCGAACTGCGAGATCCGAGTCACAATTTCTGCACAAAATATTATTTGGAAACAAATCCGGACGTGAAGTCTGCGGGCATCAATCCATTTCTTCATTATGTTCTCAATGGTCGAAGTGAAGGAAGAAGCGGAGTACATCCCGGAGGATATCGCGCGAGACACCTTGAGCAATTGCAGCCATTGGAGCAGACGGTGAATTTGTGGCGCGGTTCCGTCTCCGAAATGGACAGAATCTCATTGGAGGCGCTGATAGAAGCTTTTGATTGGAGGTTTGGACCTGAGGTAGACAGTGCCGTGCTGTCTTTCAGCCATGACGACTACAATACGGTTGTGGGGGGGGTACAGCTATGTCTTCTCGTCGAGCAGACTGCGTATGAGGAACGGGGAGTTGTTTACCTGAGCTTCCATCCAGCACAACCATTGCCGATTCTTGCAAGCTCGATCGGTGTTAATGAATTGGTTCTCAATATTGTCTGTAATGGCGAATTGCTGGGCCGCGCTCGTGTTGAGGATATTGTGTCAGTGCTGAGACGATTCGCAGGCAGGATAGATTTTTCCATTGTCGTACATGCTTTACACGGCCATGCTCCGGAAGCGATTGCGCGGATAGCCCAGGTTGCAGGTGTTCACGAAGCCGTATTCTGGGTTCACGATTATTTCTCAATTTGTCCGGGCTATAACCTATTGCGAAACGGAGTTGCCTTCTGCGGCGCGCCTCCGGTGACATCACCAGCATGTGGTATTTGCGTGTATGGAGAAGAGCGCAAGTCCCACCTGCAGCGCGTCAGGGCGTTATTTGATGCCGTGGAATTTGTAGTCGCATCTCCATCCGAATCGGCTCTGGAACTTTGGGAGGCGCGATCGAACCTTCCACGAAAGGATGTTCGAGTTCAGCCACATTGCAGGATTGAGCTATCTGGCGACGGTCCACGTGCCAGCGTGCCAGCAGGCGCGCCATTGCGCGTTGCGTTTCTCGGTTATCCGGTGTTTTTTAAGGGGTGGCTGGTCTTCAAGGGCTTGCTCGACGAGTTCAGTGAGAATTCTGAATTTGAGTTTCACTATCTTGGAGGCTGGAAGCCGGAAGATGAGCGGCTCAAAGTAACGACTGTTACCGTGAATCGTGAAAATCGAACCGCAATGGCGGATGCCGTTGCTGAAAATCAAATTGATTTTGTTATCCTCTGGTCGCTCTGTCCTGAGACGTTCAGTTTTACGACCTTTGAAGCCTCTGCGGGTGGCGCCTATATCCTCACATACCGGGATTCTGGAAACATTGCCCATGTCGTATCGGAAGGAAATCTGGGTCGGGTATTCGATAACGAGCGGGACCTGTTCGAATTCTTCCGAAGCGGTGAAGCGCATCAATATGTCCGCGAGAGACGCAGATCTTCAGGCGCGGTGGGACACCTCACGTTTAGTCGAATGACCAATGACCTGATTGCCAGCGAAAGGAGATAGGATGAAGATTCACTGCTTCACTAGTTTCTCTTTCAGCTATCTCGCCAAAGCTCGTGTACTTGCAGCCACCCTGAAGAAGCACCATCCGGATTGGTATCTCTGGGCCGTAATATCGGATCGCGAACCGGCAGGTTTTACCTTCAATATCGAAAATGAGTCTTTTGACCGGGTTATCTGGGGAGACGAGATTTTTGGATACGAAAGACCCTCATGGCTATTCAAGCATGACGTTGTAGAACTCTGCACTGCGGTGAAAGGTCCCGCTCTGAAGCGGCTCGTGGAGACCACGGACGCAGACAAAATTTTCTATTTCGACCCTGATATTGCCATACTGAATTCACTTGAACCCCTGACGGATGCCCTGGATAGTGCATCGATTCTGCTCACACCGCACCAGCTCGAACCTGACAGCACGCCAGCGGCAATTCTCGATAACGAAGTAGCTTCATTGCGCTATGGAACTTACAATCTGGGCTTCGTCGCGATTCGAACCGATTGCGACGGACGCAGCTTCGCCGCCTGGTGGGACGAACGACTGACCCAATATTGTTACGACGAACCCTCTTCCGGAATTTTTGTGGACCAGAAATGGTGTGAATTGGTTCCAGCCTTTTTTAACAACGTGAAGATTGTCCGCGATCCCGGGTGTAACGTTGCAAGTTGGAACTTGAGTAAGCGGCAAATCCTGATTGATCGTACTGGCGAAATACTTGTAAATGGCTCGGTGCTTCGCTTTTTCCACTTTACCAAGCTGGGGCCAATCGGCGACACCATGACGCAACGCTACGCGAAGGATAACTTTGAAGTCTATGAGATATGGGCATGGTATAAGCGTCAGGTCGATCGGTATGCGGATCCGGCTATTCCGAAGCACTGGTGGAAGTACGCTGAATTTTCAAATGGCATGAGGATTACGAAAGAGGCGCGCATCTTGTATCGGGAACGCGACGATTTGCAGCGGGCCTTTCAGAATCCCTTCGACGCAGAAGGTAACAGCTACTATGTGTGGCTGGAAAATGAGAACCGGTTATATCCATCAATGAAACTGTTGGCTTAGCTTGCGAGTTAGCCCAGTGCCGAGTTGAGCCTGCTAACGTATCAGTTACCGATTGCCGACGGCATCGTCGAAGTTCACACGTTCGCGCTCGATTACCAGCGGCCGCTTTTGAACGATGGTTTGAATCGATCCAACATACTCGCCGATGATTCCCAGGCTCATCATTTGGATTGATGAGAAGAAAAATATTCCAATTACCAGGGGAGCGACGCCCACCGAAAAGCTATTCCAGAACACCAGCTTATAAATCAGATAGAACAGTCCAACCAGCATGCTGACCGCAGACGACGCAAATCCAAAGAAGGTAACCAACCGCAGCGGAACCTTTGAAAGGTTCGTAATGCCTAGCATCGCCAAATCGTAGAGCGTATAAAAGTTGTTCTTGGTGATTCCGCGGGAACGCCGCTTTTGATTATAGAAAATCTTTTTAAAGGGAAAGGCTGCCTCGGCAATGATGCCGCGAAAATATGGGTATGGGTCGGGATATTCATGCCGTAATACTTCAATTAATCTTCTGTCGTACAGGCCGAATCCAGTGAAATGCTCGTAAAGCTGGATGTCCGTCAGCTTGCTTACCAATCGGTAATACGCCGTACGGATACCGAACATGATGCCGCTTTCATCGCTGGTATTCTTGATGGCAAGCACCACAGGGGTACCTCGCTCCCATTCCTCCAGCATTTCTTTCAACAATTCCGGCGGGTCCTGCAAATCAGAAAACAGCAGGATGACGGCGTCACCTGAAGCTTGATACATGGCATGCATGGGCGAGCGCATATGGCCGAAATTGCGATTGTTTACGATAATTTTTAGATTGCGATCCTGATGTGCAATCTCTTTTAGAACAGCGACGGTCGAATCCCTGGAATCGTTATCGATGAAGATATGCTCGTAGCGATAGGATGGAAAGCTTTCCATCACTTTCTTCACCCGTGAATACACTTCTTTGACATTGGTTTCTTCGTTGTAGCAGGGGGTGACTACACTTACCTGTTTCATAATTAACCTGTATTAGGCCTGTGTTTTTGCCATCTGGCCGAACTCTCGATGGTTTCCCTTAAGTCGAAATACTCACTTAGGCCGAGTTCACTCCTCGCCCTCTGCGTCAGTGGCACGTAACGTTCGACCGCCTTGCCAGCCACTGGCGTGAGAGCGATCTTTACGGCAAGGCCGGGTCGCAAAGTGTCAACCATCTCCTGGGCGAGCCCGGCGATTGTGATCTCACGCTCCGAACCCACGTTGTATGGCCTGCAGCTTATCCCGCGAAATAGGATCGTCCAAAGCCATATCATCAGGTCGGCAGCGTACATGTAAGTTCGGTAAGGCGTCCCATCGCCAACGATTCGCACAGCGTCGCCGGCCAAGACCGATGCGAGGAACTGGGCGAATGCATAACCCGAGCCCGTAGGCAAATACGGACCGGCAAAGGCAAAACATCGGGCGATTTTGCATTCCAGTGCATGGCGGGAGGAGTAGAACTTGCACAACAGCTCACCTATCTGCTTGCCTTGACCGTAGATTGTTCGGTGATTGTCTGCCGCCGCAGCCTCGTAGTCTTCGCCGATGTGTGTGATCGTCGAAGGCTGCTTTCCGTATACAGCGCCGGAACTAATGTAGAGCAGCTTCTCCGCGCCGCAGCGCAGGGCGAAATCGAGAGTGCGGCGCGTACCTTCCACTAAGGAGTCCAGCGTCCCAGTCGGATCGTGACACGCCGCCTGTGTGTTCGTTTCTGCTGCGGCATGAATCACGAATGGGAAATTTCCCTGGGGGAATACGAATGTTCTGGTGTCGCCGGTATATAGCGTTACCGCGGGATGCAGTGCGAGGTGAGATGCTTTCTTTTGAAACGCCGCGGGATTCCGGGTCAGCACCATGGCCGACGCGCCCAGGTTGAGCCGTTCGTTTGCATAGAGAAAACTTTCGAGAATCCAGCATCCGAAGAACCCAGTACCGCCCGTAACGAAGATCCGTTTTCCGCGTAATTCCCCCCACAACCCGGTGGTATGGCTAAGAACATGGTCCAGATCCTGCGGCAGAATGTTGGAGGTCATCGGATATCCTGCTTGGTTCAGTTCGGTCTAAGTCAGGTCATGCGCCGCACGATGGAGTACGGAAACAATATAAGCGATGTGTTCGGCGCCCAAACCTGGAAACACGCCGATCCAGAAGGCCTGGGTCATCATGAAATCGGATTGTTTCAGATCGCCGATCGTGCGGTACTTGACGTCCTTATATGCCGGCTGTCGTATCAGGTTGCCGGCGAACACCAGACGAGTGGCGATCCGGTTCGATTCAAGATATCGAATTAAATTTTCGCGCTGAAATGGGGCCCCGTCTCGCACAGCCATTGGAAATCCAAACCAACTGGGGTTCGACCTTGGCGTCGCTTCCGGCAAAATAAAGTACTCCTGCAAATCGCTCAATCCGGAATGAAGCTGCAGGAAGTTCCGTCTCCGGGCTTCTATGAATCCTGGAAGTTTCTTCAACTGCGAGACTCCGATGGCGGCCTGCATATCCGAAAGCTTCAGGTTATAGCCAATATGGGAATACGTGTATTTGTGATCGTAGCCATAAGGCAAGTCACCCAAATGCCAATCAAAACGCTTACCGCAGGTGTTGTCCTTACCAGGTTCACACCAGCAGTCGCGGCCCCAATCGCGAAATGATTCCACAAGTGTCTTGAGGATCGGCGAATCGGTGATTACACAGCCGCCTTCTCCCATGGTGATGTGATGCGCCGGATAGAAGCTGAAAGTTGCCAGGTCTCCAAAGGTGCCAACCTTCCTGTCATCGAAAGTGGCACCCAGCGCATCACAACAGTCTTCAATGAACCACAGATTATGCTTCCTGGCAAAAGCACTGACGACTTTCAGATCACACGGATTGCCGAGCGTATGGGCAATCATGATGGCTCGTGTCTTTTCTGAAAGCGATGCTTCCAGCTGACTCACGTCTGCCTGAAACGTCGGCAGCGTGACGTCAATAAACACAGGAACCAGTTGATTCTGAATGATTGGATTCACGGAGGTTGGAAATCCGGCAGCAACCGTAATGACTTCATGTCCGGGTTTCAGCTGACGCGCGCCCAGCTTGGGCGAAGTCAGCGCAGTCAGAGCCACCAGATTTGCGGACGAACCAGAGTTGACAAGTGACGCGCTGCGAACACCAAAATACTGAGCAAAAGTACGTTCGAATTCGTCCGCGAACCTTCCTGTGGTGAGCCAGAAATCGAGCGATGCGTCCACCAGATATTGCATGTCGACTGCATCCAATACCTTGCCGGACACCGGTACAGGTGAAGAGCCGGGCACGAACGCCATGTGCGGGAAGTGCTCTTTTTGATATTCGGCAACCAATTCCAGAATCTGGCTGCGAAGCTGTGCCGCCCGATCACTCACGTTTCAAAAACTCCTTGTACCACTCAACGGTCCGGCTCAAGCCTTCTTCCAGGGTAAACAGTGGCTGCCATTGCAGAACTTTGCGTGCCTTGGCTGCGCTGAGATACTGGTGCTGAATCTCATTGACAGCCTCATTGCGCACATCTGGTTCCAGTTTGCTTCCCAACACTCGGGTGAGGGCTTTCGCCAAATCCAGCACCGTGATCTGCAGTTCGTTCGAAAAGTTGAACGCCTGACCGCGCAGATTCGGATCCGCGGCCAATCGCTCGGCCAGCAGCATATAGGCGGCCGCGCCGTCTTCCACATAAAAGTAATCGCGAATCAGGCTGCCGTCCGACCGTATGACCGGACGCTGTCCGGCGAAAAGTGAGCGGATTGTGCCCGGCACGATGCGGCTCCAGTTCAGATCGCCTCCTCCGTAAAAGTTGCCGCAGCGCGTGATTCCGACGTTCGTGTCGTAGGTTCTGGCATAGGTCTGCGAGATCAGATCGGCGCACGACTTGCTGACATCGTATGGATGCCGTCCTTCAAGCGGGGAGCCTTCGTGGTACGGCAGTTCGGGTTGCTCTCCATAGGCCTTATCCGATGATGCGACCACAATCTGCTTCACTGCGGGACTCCGGCGCGAAGCTTCGAGGACTGTCCACATGCCTTGAATGTTCGATTCAAAGGTCGACACAGGATTGCGGTTTGCAATGCCGACAATCGTCTGGGCGGCAAGGTGAAACACAGTGTCAATTTCAAACTCGCCTAAAGCGCGTTCCAGAACTGCCTGGTCGCGAATATCACCGCGCACGACATTTACCCGCTCGATGTCGTGCGAGCGCACCAGTTCGCTCTGCGGTATCCAGTCCCGCACCAGGCATAGGATATCCGCGCCTGCATCGATTAGTCGCTTGACAAGCCATCCGCCCACGAGTCCGGTTGCACCGGTTACAAGAACAGGACGCTGGTTCCAGAAAGCTCTATTCACTTCAGAATTGTTGCCCATTGTTTAGCCGGACTACTTCCAAACTTTCCAGGGTGCCTTGTTTTCGGTCCAAAGATCGTTGAGGTACTTGAACTCGCGAAATGTGTCCATGGCAAAGAAAAAGCCCTCATGACGATAAGCAGCCAACTGACCCTCATGGACGAGCTGTTCGAGCGGTTCGCGTTCGAGGGTACAGCTATCATCCGGAATGTAATCAAAGATTCTTCGATTCAAGACAAAGAAACCTGCACTTGCCCAGCCGTCAAGCAATGGTTTTTCGGCAAAGGTTTTCACTTCTCCGCGTTGACCCAGGTCCATCAGTCCGAAGCGTGAGCTTGGGCGCACCGCTGTTACGGTAGCGATCCGGCCATGGGACTTGTGAAATTCGAACAAGCCGGGCAGTTGAACGTCACTTAGACCATCACCGTAAGTCAGGAAGAAATCTTCTTCGTCCAGGTACTTCTGCACCCGTTTCAGACGGCCGCCCGTCATGGAATCGGCGCCGGTCTCAGCCAGGGTCACCTTGAAGTCCCGTTCGCCGTGATCGCTGTGGTACGTGACGCTTTTTTGTTCGCCAAGGCAGACTGTGCAGTCGCTGTTCATGGCCTCGTAGTTCAGGAAATATTCCTTGATCATGTTCCCACGGTAACCCAGGCAAAGCACGAATTCGGTAAACCCGTGATGAGCATAGTTCTTCATGATGTGCCACAAGATGGGGCGTCCGCCAATCTCTACCATGGGTTTAGGGCGAAATTCGGTTTCTTCGCGCAGACGGGTCCCTTGTCCGCCGCAGAGAATGACTACCTTCATTTCCGTATCCGCTTCATTTTTTCAGGAAAAAGATGTTAGAGCCGGCATTAACGCCAGTAATCGGTTAGTCCGTTACGCTGATGGTTGTGACGAATTTCAAACTGAATCAAGCTCATTAGATTGGTATTGTACAATTGAATGTCGAGTACGTCATTCGTTTGCCTAGCGATGTGTGGCGCTCACCCAATGGAACCCGGGCAACCTCGTCCACGACCGTATCGACGCGGACAGCTGAATTTCATGGAAAAGATCAAAGTTTCGGAGTACCTGGCCCGTTTTCTGGAGGCCAGGGGTGTGCCGGCGGTGTTCGAGCTTTCCGGCGGCATGATTGCCGTCATGCTGGATTCGATTGCAACACAAGGGAAGATACCGATCATCAGCATGCGGCACGAACAAGGCGCTGCATTCGCCGCCGACGCAGTGGGGCGCCTCACAGGGATACCGGGCGTCGCAATGGCCACCAGCGGACCGGGTGCAGTGAATCTGCTGACGGGTGTAGGAAGCTGCCACTTTGATTCCAGTCCTGCCGTTTTCATCACTGGGCAGGTCAATACCAACGAGCAGAAAGGCGACCGAAAGATTCGCCAGCTTGGATTTCAAGAAACAGACGTGGTTGGTATGGTCGGTCCAATTACCAAGGCCGCATGGAGAGTCAAGACTGCCGAAGAAGTTCCGGAAATGTTTGAACGCGCTTTTCGAATAGCCACAGAAGGAAGGCCCGGTCCTGTCTTGATCGATGTTCCAATGAATGTCCAGCGCGCCTGGATTGAGTGTCCCGAACGGTTCGGCTGTGTTGAAACCCCGTCAAGCTCCAAGTTTCCGGAGACCGATGCGGTGTGGGAAGCGTTGCTACAGGCAAAGCGGCCGCTGATGCTTGTGGGTGGAGGCATTCGCGCCGGCCGAGCTGCCGACGAATTCCGGGCACTGATTGAAACTATTCCTTTTCCGGTAGTGCATTCCTTGATGGCCGTGGATGTACTGCCCTTCGACTCTCCGTCACGCGTCGGTATGATTGGTTCTTATGGAAACCGCTGGGCGAACACCGCAATTCACCGAAGCGATCTGATCGTCGTTCTTGGAAGCCGTTTGGATGTACGCCAGACCGGTGCAAAAACCGAATCCTTCAAAGCGCAACGGCGCATCTTTCACATCGATTGCGAAGCCGGTGAACTGAACAATCGGGTCGCGGGTTGCGACACGATTCATTCCGGGGTTCTGCCGTTTTTGACCGTCTTCCGGCATCACATGCCTGCAATTCCTGCAGCTTATCTCAAGAGCTTAGGGCAGTGGCGTGAAGAGATCGCTGGTTTGCGTCTGAAATGGCCCGATACGGACGAGAACGAGAACCCGAAAGGCATCAACCCCAATGCATTGATGCACCAGTTGTCGAAGGTGAGTAGAAGCGCCTCGACATTTGTTGTGGATGTGGGGCAGCACCAGATGTGGGCTGCACAATCACTGGAGCTGATGGCGAATCAGCGCTTCATTACTTCGGGTGGCATGGGATCGATGGGTTTCGCATTGCCGGCATCGATTGGCGCCTCTGTTTGCCAGCCGGGCAAGCCTGTGGTTGTGATTGCGGGCGATGGTGGGTTCCAATGTAACATTCAGGAATTGCAAACTGTTGCCCACCATCCGCTCCCCATCAAAATGGTCGTGCTTAACAATAACTGTCACGGAATGGTGAGACAGTTCCAGGAAAGCTACTTTCAGGGACGATTCCAATCGACGTTGGTGGGCTATTCGGCGCCGTCGTTCGAGTCCGTCGCCCGTGCGTTCGGAATTCCAGCGTCAGCGATTTCTGCTACCGAGAGCATACCCAAAGCACTTGAGGAGCTTTGGGCTGACCCGTCCTCGCCCTTCCTTCTGGAGGTGAAGATTGACACGTTTGCAAACGCCTATCCCAAGATGCTATTCAACGAGCCGATAGACAAAATGGAACCAAAGGACTCCGGACCAACCGGAACATTCTAGCGCCGCCCCTAATAGAGGATGTCGTCTCGCTTTGCGCGATGAACGATCGACCAGTCCATTGTGGAATCCATCGCACCGACGGCAGGCGACATGCCTGCGTGCCTTAGTCCACCCCAGAACCACAGACGGTCGAGATAAATAACATACCGCTGCTGTTCCGGAATCATCACGAAATGAATTTCGAACATATTCTCGCCGACAACTATCGGCACCAGCGCGGGCGTTGTCGATGTCACGGGCGCCTTGAGCCGGATTTCCAGAAAATCCACGCATGGCGCAGTTCCCACACATTCCTCAAACTTCGGCATGCTCGTCAAACGCGGCAATGCCCGAAGTTCGATACTCGCAAGAGACTGGCGCCAGAATTTCACATCCACGGCTTCCTCTGGTTTACGTGGCCGTAAGACGGCATAGTCGCCCACTATGACATCCGGGACGTAATTCAGTATCACCTGTTCATATACCAATGGAGCCCGAACGATGCCAGGCACGCCGAACACGTCCAAGTTTCTTGTATTGAAGACCACGACTGAAGGACGGTTCTTTTCCAGCCACTGCACTGTGTTTTGCTGCGCCTGCAGCAGCGAGCCGTCGTACAGGTTCTGGTAAAAGGGAGGGCGCTTCTTCGCCATGATGTATAGGGCGGGTTCTTCGGTTAAGACGAACAGATCGGAGGGATTGCTGACGGACATGCGCGGCAGTATTCCATCCAGCACCTGCATCAAAGTGGAGTATTGCCGAAAGTTCTTCAAATCCCATTGAACCGAAGCATAGTCCGCGTAGGCAATCGGGGGAGAAATGAGAGACTTGAAGTCATTGACGAGATCCACCGGCCGGCTGAACCGACTCCACAGCGATGCAGCGCCGTCGTTCGACTGAAAACTACCAAATAGAATCCCGGAAAAGAAAAAAGCGGCGATGTATTGGCCGGTCTTGATCCGCTCCGGTCTCCCCAGCACGACCAGCAGGACTCCGGCGACGGTTGTCGAAATGCCAAAGAAATACGCGGTATTGGTATGTACTAGCTGCTTGTAAATCAGCATGACGTTGGAGATGCCCAGCAGGAGAATTGCCAGTGACACTTTGCGTTTTTCACGAAAGTCGGTAAGGTAGAAAAAAATGCCCCATGCGAGGAGAATGACTGCACCCCAAATGAAGAAACCATTGTTAAAGGGTTTCCATTGAAAGTAATCGTCGATGGGTGCGGCGGACCCCGCGTATTGCGCGACTCCTCCAAGCGCCATATAAAATCGGACAAATCCGGGAATCTGGCCGTTGAGAGCGAGTACGAGCATATACAAAGCAACAAACAACGCCGGAACGGCAATCTCCCGCTTCATGCGGCCCACGATATCGAGCTTGAACGCCGGCCAATTCTGGATCGCATCGAGAGCGAAAACCAATACCATCAGCAACCCGCCGTATACGGCAGTCACCATATCGCCCAGGATGGACGCAGCCGCGGAGATCCAGAAGACGACGTGAGCCAGCCCCAGGCGCTTTTTCTCGGAAGCCGCGCACACATAGGACACAAGAAATGGAACCATGATCGTATACCGAATCACCGGGAACATGTTCTGGTGCGCCAATCCGAACCAGATGGCGAAGATCGCCAGGCCGCGTCCCAGGTGACGATTGGTGATCAGATAGAACGATAATAATGAAAGGATGAGAACAAGGGCCGAATATGCTGCGTTAAAGATAAAACCCCATGGAAATGGGACTGAAACCAGGATGAGACCGCCATAGGGATACCAGAAGTCCCGGTAGGGAAGGGATCCAGTCTGGAAGAGATATTGCCAAAGCAGAACGTTGCCGTTATCCCAACCAGTCGGGAATTCCTGCCGAGGGATAACCGTTGCATAGTATTTCGCGCCCCACAAGTAGTACACAACGACAAACAGAGAGACCAGGAACAACGTCCATACATGGGGAGAAGTGATGATGCTCTTAGGTTTCATTAAATCCGGACCGGGCAAAAACGCATTTAGCTGAGTTAACGGACTGGGCCATGGAGACACCGGCCGTCGTAGCTGATTTCGTGGTCCAACTCCGTATCACAAGATCACTTCGTTGCAGCATGGACGTGGAGATCGAGCCCGGACTTTTCGATATGGTTGACATTCTTCAGTCCTTTTAGAAGCAACGCGCCATTCTCCACCTTCCCCGGTTGACCAGTATTCCACGTCCTCAATTCTTCTGGCATAAACCTGCGGACCACCACACCATCGACCTCCAGATCCAGCGAGTGGATTACAACTTCCACATCGAGCACTTGTACGGGATCGAGCCGCAGGAAGTCTACTGTCTGGAACTTGCAAGGGAACTCATACCGGAAACGGGTTCCCCCATGGACTTGCACGCGAGCCGGTTGGTCCACGAGATTGTTCATGTAAAGATCTACCCCCCAAGGGGGAACCGTCAAAGCAGGGACGGTCATGTCGAGGATGAATTTTGCGTCCCGTGACGTCTTTGATTCCTGCGGCCTATGCAGCGCTTTCCAAAGAAAGCCGGCTCCGGTCACGCCTGTGATTATGGCGAGCAAGCCCCAGCTGCGGCGGGAAATTTCTGTGCGTTTGGGTATCTTATTCGTAGGAACGGACGCATGCTTCGAGGGCGGTATCGTACTGCTGCTCACTTCGGGAAGCCCTTCCTGAATCCCGCCTCGCCACAGGAAGATCCCCCAAACCAATAGCGCGGAGACCACGGGGATCATCGTCAGGATAATCAACGTATATAAATCGCGCGTCTTGGTCACTCCCGCATACGTTGCAACACTGATTGCAGCGCTGGCGTTCAGAGAGCCTTTGACATTTCTAGAGAGGGCATTACCCGCGACAATTGCCAAAGTCATGAATGGCAGGAGCAGCAGGTAGAACCGATACCTTCGGTCCGATAGTCCGAAAAGAAGTGACGCAATAAACATTGCGGACAGGATAAGCATGTAACGGTCCAGCCACTCCACGGGAATCAGATCTCCCCACGAAATCAAATGGGACGGGAGAGGCACCGGGATATTGAGAGAGGACGTCTCAATGTGATTGACGCTCTTTGCACCGCTCAGGAAAAAGACATCATTTTCGATTCTCCCGGGTTGACCGGTAGTCCAGGTTTTCAATTCCGATGGCGTAAACCGGTGGATAACAACGCCATTGAGTTCCAACACCAGCGAATGGATTCCAACCTCCACATCCAGCACCTGCACCGGATCCAGGCGCAGGAAATTTACCGTCCGAACTTTGCATGGAAACTCATAGCGGTAGCGAATTCCGCCATTGACTGTTACTCGCGCCGGTTCGTCGATGAGATTGTTCACATAGAGATCGACTGCCCATGGAGGGCCCCCTAATGGCGGGACGCTCATGTCGAGGATGAATTTTGCGTCCGGCGGCTTTTGCGTCGCCTTCAAAATATAGCCGGCGCAAAATACGCCGACGCCAAAGGCGATCAACGCCCAGATGTGGCGGGACGCGATTACTCTTGCGAGTGTCATGAGAATTGTGGGATGGGCGCAAATTCCCGGATGCAATCACGCACTGGATTAGACGGCAAACCGCCTCCGCGGCAGAGTTCGCGGCGGTGCTTTCTCAACTGGACAGCTCCATACCATCTTCCCGGAGCGACGCTCGCTCCACGAATTCAATGCGGCGATACAGGCACGCGAAGATCGAGTCCGGACTTCTCGATATGATTGACATTCTTCACTCCCTGCAGCTTCAAGGCGTCGTTTTCGACCTTTCCCGGTTGGCCGGTAGTCCATTTACTCAATTCTTCCGGTGAAAACCGGTGGACTACCACACCGTCGACTTCAAATGTCAACGAATGGATTGCAACCTCGACGCCGAGCACCTGTACGGGATCCAATCGCAGGAAGTCTACCTTCTGATACTTGCAGGGGAACTCATAGCGGAATCGGCTTCCCCCGTGGACAGGCACGCGTCCCGGTTGGTCCACAAGATTGTTCATGTAAAGGTCCACTCCCCAAGGTGGTACCTTGAGGTCAGGGACAGTCATGTCGAGGACGAACTTTGCATCCGCCGGTTTCTGAGGTTCCGCCGGCTTTTGTGCGTCCGTCGCAGGTTGGGTCGGTGAACTGCAGCCGGCGGCGAGCAGACAAAGGCAAAGAAAAACCAGCACGCATGCCGTTCGGGAAGTGATTAGGCTCTTGATTGTCATCATAAATTCGGTGGGGAGCAAGTCTCCTGCTTCGTTATAACCCAGGTTGGACGGGAATCCGCCGCTGCAAACGGCTTTGCGGCGGTCCCGCATATACTTAAGATTCGAGACCGTCATCCCGATACGATCTCGCAATCGGGACATGATAGTGCTCTGGCCTGTGACGACCGAAATCATTCTCGACGATTCGCCGATGCAGGTCAATGGCGATCCTTTCCGAAGATTTGCCGTCTCCCAGCACGGTATATGACCATTTTTTTCCACGGAGTGCCTCGAGCTTTTTAAGTACAACGGCGGCGGAATACTTCTCAGGTTCTGCCGGATCGAATTTCACGCTTGAACCGACGTCATAGACCTGAGGGCGTTCCGTAGACTTTCGCATCTGAAGCGAAGGTACTTGAAGAACACACGTTTCTTCGACCACCGTACCAGAATCAGTGATCACACCGCGCGAATTCACCATGAGGCAAAGGATCTCCTCGTATCCGATGGGATCAACCATCCTGACGTTGGAAGGTAACGAGAGTCCGGTCGCGCGGAGTTCTTTTTGGGTGCGGTAGCTGGCAGGGAAGTAAACCGGATATGGAGCCTTGGAGACCAGGTCGAGAATCGCCTGGAGCGAACTGGTGATATGGACATTTTCGCGACGGTGGCATGTCATCAGGTAGTATTTCTCTTTTTCAATTCCACGAGACGAGAAGAACTCCGGATTGGCCATCGCCGCATATTTCTCCTTTTGAGAAAAGTAATATTGATTCAGGATGTCGACAATCGGGTTCCCCACCAGAACGATGTTGGCTGGGTTGAGACCTTCGCGCACACCCTGTTCTTTGTACTCGGGGAAATAGGTGTAAATGACATCGGCCAGATGATCGATCGTGGTGCGGTATTTCTCCTCCGGCATCCTCCAATCATAGGAACGCATACAGCCTTCGATATGAACCACAGGGATATTCAATTGCGCCGCGGCAAGTGCACCCGTAGTCGTGTTTGTGTCGCCCAAAAACACCGCTGCGACGGGCTGCATGTCGCGCAGCACCGGATATAGCCGGGAAATCACAGACGCAACCACATCGGCATCGGTTTCGCCTCCGCATTGCAAGTCTAATTCCGCCGGAGCGATGTTCAGTTCACGGAAAAAGATATTCTTGAGATTGTCCGAGTAATGCTGACCGGACCAAATGAACACCATCTCCATGTCATCGTAAATCCGCAATTGGTTAATCACCAGAGCCGCCCTGATCACGTCGGGACGGATGCCAAGAATGAAAGCCAGTTTTTTTTTCGCCATTTATCTCCCTGTCTAGATCAAAATCCGTGGTCTCTAACGTGTCGACAATGCATCCAGAATCACATCATCCCAATTTCGTTTGGAGCGATAAATCTCCGGCAAACTGGAATAGAGCGAAGCCAGAACCTTCGCGCCTGCTGCTCCCGAGCTGCCGCGAAGAATCGAGATGTTGCGGCGGGCAGCGGTGCGAATCCGGCAAAGCAGGTCGTACTTGCTGATCGCCGGATTGGGGCAAAAATGATGAGTTGCGGAAATTTGGCGTACCAGGTCAAACTTTCCGGACTCGATGACGCACCTGCACAGCTCCGCGAACTGTCGTGTTGTTACGCCGTTCCAATATTGGTCGTCGAAACCTGTCAATTCTGCACCTTCCGGGCTCCGCAGCACCCATTCGATCAATCCTTTGCCGCCTAGCGGATCGCGACCGATGATGGAGCACCGGATGTTAATAACATTTCGTGCGTGGCATTCGCCGAGCGCCTTGGTCTTCCCATACATATCCGGGCAATCTGTGGGGTCGGTTTCCAGGTACGGACGGTCGGTTGAGCCGGAGAATACCCCGTCAGTCGACAAATGCAAAACTCGCGACTGGGGCGCAAGGAGAGCGACGTCGTGCGGGAAGAGCGCGTTCACGCGAATTGCACGCGATACAGACAAGGAGTCCTGTTCGTTGACCGCCGACTTCAAGATTCCGATGCAGTTCACGATATAGTCATAGTTGCGTTTCAGCAGAATTGCAGTCCACCGTTCGCGCGGCATTTTCAAAACGTCCATGTAATCGGTTTCAGCTGGGTCGCCATTCTGAGTGCCTTCCAGGTACCAGCCCGTCTGGGAGAGCAAGTTGAAAACGGCGCTTCCCAACATGCCGCTGGCGCCGAGAATCAGGACGGCAGGCTTCTCTGCCAACTCAGAAGAACCTCAAGTCAGGGAGGGGAACCGACCACGTACCCTCGAACCAGTTTTCTTTCGAACGAATCAAATCGGCATAGTTCCAGGCCGTGACGAACACGTAGTCGGGCGCCGCCTTTTTGAACGCTTCGGGAAAAACAATCGGAGTATGCGTGCCGGGCATGAACTTGCCTGCCCGCATCGGTGAAGAATCAACGACGCCGCCGAGATAGTCCATCTTACAGGCGTTCACCCACATGGTCGCCTTGCCAGCGGCGCCGTAACCCCAAATACGATGACCGTTGCGTAAGGCCTGGAATACATCCCTCACAATACCGATTCGACGCAGAGATTCTCGCGCAAATATTTGCCAGGTAGCAAGATGGCCCAGTTTCTTTTCCTCTTCATACTGCAGAATCCGTTCGGCACCCTGTTCGAGGGGCTTCGGCATCCTGCTGGCACATACACGTAACGATCCCCCATGCATCGGCAATCGTTCGGCATCGACAACGTGGAACCCATGCTGTTTGAGAAGCATCTGCAGAGCGGCAAGACTGTAGAATGTTAAATGTTCGTGATAAAGCGTGTCCCACTGCAGCTGTTCGAGCAAATCGCCCGCATACATGAATTCCAAACACAGGTGGCCTGTGTCGGAAAGCACAATCCTGGCCGCTTCCAGAATACCTTCCGGATCATCATTGTGGGCAAATGCGTTGCTACCTGTAACCACATCCACAGGTCCGACCCGCTTGCGAATGGTTCGCGCCACGTCTGCATTAAAATAACCCGTCACGACGTCGAGGCCCTTCGAGCGAGCCAGATCCGTGATATTCCCGGAGATATCGACGCCGATCGCTTGAATGCCAGCTTTCTGAAGCGGAGCGAGCAATATGCCATCGTTGCAGCCGAACTCGACCACACGTTGCGGATGCAAGCGGTCGATCAGCCACGCCGCGTAGGTTTCGAAGTGATCGACCAACGGTTTTATGGTGCTCGAGGAAAAAGAGTAGTCCTGGAACAGGATCTCGGGATCGACAGGATTCAGAATTTGAATCAGGCCGCACGTCGCACAGGAATGGATTTCGAGCGGGTGTAATTTCTCGGCGGCTATCGCAGCCGGACTGGAAAGGAAGCCTCCCGCGAGAGGAAGAGGCCCAAAATTCAGGACCGAATGCAAGTCAGTTCCATCGCAGGCGCGGCAACGCGTCCTCATCGAGTATTTCCCCGTTTCAAATCTGGTTTGATACCGCAAAACGCCCGAATTGCGAATGTCAGATACTTTCGGAGAGTCTCCGGCTTATAGCTGAACGTGGTCGGACGCTGGTCACCGCTGCGGCTCGAAAGCACCACCGGCACCTCGCAAAAACTTCGTGCGAGCGCCTTCGCTTGATACAACTCCTCCACAATGACAGGAAATCCGGACTCCCTCAAGTTCATTTGCGCCAGGATCGCGACTTTGACTGCACGAAAGCCGTTCGTGCAGTCCTTCACCCCAACGCGGAACAGGCTGCGCGCGACAATGTTCCCCGCATGCGAAAATATTCTGCGACGCCAAGGCACTGTCTGCATGTGCCCGCCCCTGACAAAACGAGATGCCTTGATGACATCCACGCCCTGCTCCATAAATGGCAAGAATCTCGGGATATCGGCGGGGTCGTTAGTCAAATCGCTGTCCATGAAGAGCGCATAATCGAACCCTGCTTCCTCGGCATGCTTCATTCCCGTACGCAATGCAGTCCCGTAACCGCCGTTCCGCTCGTGATGGATGACGATAAGGTTGGCGAATTGCCCCGAGAGTCGGTCGAGCGTCGCACGGGTGCGGTCGCTGCTGCCGTCATTTACGACGACAAGTTTGCTCCGATAGGACACGCCATCAAGGACGGCACAAATTCTGCGCACGCAAACTTCCGCGCCGATCTCTTCGTTGTACATTGGAACGATGACGCAAAAACTGTGCAGATGCCAGGAGTCCGTGTTTTTCGTAGTGATTACCGTTCCAGCACCTGCCAGATGTCCCAGAACCGGCTGTCGAAACGGACATCGTCGCCCAGGCTCTCTTCCAGACTGGAAGTCGAGAAGAACATTAACTTGAGGTCCTCCGTCAGCGACATAAAGCCGTTCGCACAGCCTGGCGGAATGTAGAGCACCGAAGGCCGGTGTGCAGCGAGCACGAATCGCTCCGCCGGCAGATTTGGCGATGGCTTGTCCCAGTCATCGATACGAACTGCGCCAACCACCGCCGCGCCGGCAACAGCCGTGACGTACTTGGCTTCCTTCCGGTGGCCATGCCATGCTCGAATAAATCCAGCACGATGATTCGAGACTGTGTAAAAGCGCTTCACGCCATCAAAGTGGAAATCGTTGACGAAGCCGACCTCACCGCGGTCGTCCGCCGCCAACCCACCAGCCATGAGAATCGGCTTTTCCCAATTGGGAGAAATGTCTGCCACTTTCAACCGACCTTCAGCGGGGCATAGAGATTGGACAATTCGGCAGGATCGTGAAACTGCGACACTGCCTTTGCCGTCATTGCAACGTTGCTGTAAACCTGCTCTCTGTAATCCCGGTAAAGTCCGCTTTGGAATGCCGCAGCCATCTCTTCAACCCCCGACTCGATTAGAGTATTTGCCTGAAATCCCAACATCGATTCGATTTTGGCAAACGATACGGCATAATTGCGCCGATCCTGCATATCATCGGCAACCGAAATTTTCACTTCGCGATAGCGGCTGCAAACGTTTCGAACCTGTTCGGCAAGCTGCTGGATCGTCATATTCAATCGCTTGTCACCAACATTAAAAATCTGACTTTGCACCAAAGCCAAATCCGCATGGAGCACTAAAACAATCGCGCGGGCAAGGTCGCGGACGTGTATAAACGGCCGCCATTGATCCGGACCGATCACGGTGATCACGCCGTCGGTCATCGCTTGAGCGGTAAACAGGTTGCCAACCAGATCGAAGCGCGGCCGGCGGGAATGGCCGAACACCGTCGCGAACCGTAAAACCGTGGCATAAAATTCATCGCGAGACACGGATAACAACTCCCGTTCGCTGTCAATCTTGCTCTGCGCATATAAGGAAACGGGGTTCAACTGGTCCGTTTCAGAAACTGCTTTTTCGCTGACTCCATAAACCGAGCAGCTGGATGCGAACACGAAACGCTGTACTCCCATGGATTGCGCCACTTCTTTTGCCATTCGAGTAGCAATTATATTGGTGTGGCGAGTGAAGTCACTATCGACCGCGCATGCAGGATCGCCCACCAGACCCGACAAATGGACAACGGAAGAAACCCCCTTCATGGACTCCGTCAATTTGGCAATATTCGTAATGTCCCCTTCGATCAACTCGAAATCCGGGTTGCTGGCGAATTCCGACAAAGGCTCGGAGCCGTACATCAATCGATCCAGGACTCGTACCTTATGATTGCCCTTCAGAAGCTGTTCGACCGTGTGGGACCCGATATAGCCTGCGCCCCCGATCACCAGGATTGGACCACGGTGGTTCACCGCGATGGAAATCAGTTTGCGATGACGACTGTAGGGAAGACCAAGCAGCAGACGTGCCAGTGCCAGGGGCGGATAGACTACCAAGAGCCACAGCACTACCGGTGCGAGTGCCGCGCCCAACAACAGCCCCACTGTGCCGGCTGCCAATGAACCTGCCAGAAGCGCGAGCGCTTTTGTTCGTCCAGTCGATGTCCGAAGCCGCGAGTAGATCCCAATTGCTCCATTGCACAACGGCAGCAAAATCGGCAAAACGCAAAGCAGCCCAAGATTGTTCCATCCGGATAGTCCGAGAAATAACGTCGAGAACGCCACCGTAATTCCCAGCCCAATGGCACCCACACCAGCATCGTAATAAATGCGCGCTTCGTTTGGGCCGAGTGACTGAACATTAAGCTGTCGCCATAATCTGGACCGGATAAGGGCCAGCACTCGTATTTTCATGGAACGCGCCTCTCAGTTGAATTCGAAAGTCTAGTTTGTCACACGGATCGTGTCAACGCGAGCATAGACAGGGTGCTCATCGACTTGGGCCATTGTTTACAGGGATGGTACACTCCCTTTTCTCAGCCGTCATCATGATATGAACAAGTTGCCACTGCCAAACAAGCACACCACCGCTTCGCGTGCAGCTCATACTGTGGTGCATCTAAGGCGATATTCGATTTTCTATTTTGCCCAGGTTTGTGCATGGTTCACGGTTCTTGTTTACTACCCCGGTTACATGTCGCCGGATTCGGTGGCGCAATTGATGCAAGCCCGCTTCGGCGTT
>Ga0134122_10000153_pt1 | contig 40398 bp, 38 predicted proteins | sample KB302_FD_96461 | JGI IMG/M metagenome (GOLD analysis project Ga0134122, IMG submission 96461) | Terrestrial soil microbial communities without Nitrogen fertilizer from Kellogg Biological Station, Michigan, USA - KB3-0-2 | ecosystem: Environmental > Terrestrial > Soil > Unclassified ... | reverse complement strand
CGTGCAGCCTGCCGAGATCTCTTCGAGCTCCGCCTGGATCAGCTTTTCCGACTTGGAATCGAGCGCCGAGGTCGCCTCGTCGAAGATCAGAATGCGCGGGTCCTTCAGGATCGCGCGCGCGATCGCCACGCGCTGCTTTTCGCCGCCCGAAAGCTTCAGGCCGCGCTCGCCGACGGGTGTGCGATAACCTTCGGGCAATGTGGAGACAAAATCGTGAATCTGGGCGAGCCTGGCCGCGATGACGATCTGCTCATGGGTCGCGCCCGGGTTGCCATATGCGATGTTGTATTCGATCGAATCATTGAACAACACCGTGTCCTGCGGCACGATGCCGATCGCCGCGCGCACGCTGGTCTGCTGCACCGAGCGCAAGTCCTGTCCGTCGATGGTGATGCGGCCGCCGCTGACGTCGTAGAACCGGTACAAAAGGCGGGCCAGCGTCGATTTGCCCGAGCCGCTCGGCCCGACGACGGCGATCGTGCGGCCCGCGGGAATCACGAAGGACACGTCGAACAGGATCTGCCGGTTCGATTCGTAGTGGAAATCGACGTGCTCGAAGCGGACCTCGCCGCCCCCGGCCGTAAGCGGCGGCGCGCCGGGCGCGTCGCTGATTTCGGCGTTGACCTCGATCAGATGAAACATGCGCTCCATGTCGGCCAGCGCCTGCTTGATCTCGCGGTAGATGACGCCGAGAAAGTTGAGCGGGATATAGAGCTGGATCATGAAAGCGTTGACCAGCACCAGGTCGCCGATGGTCATCGTGTGCTCGACCACCCCCAGCGTCGCGCGCCACATGATCAGCGTCACCGCGACGGCGATGATCGCGCTCTGCCCGATGTTGAGCAGCGACAGCGACGTCTGGCTCCTGACAGCGGCCTCTTCCCATCGCTGCAGGCTTTCGTCGTAACGCCGCGCCTCGAATTCCTCGTTGTTGAAATACTTGACTGTCTCGTAGTTCAAAAGGCTGTCGATCGCGCGGGTGTTCGCCTTGGAATCGAGCTCGTTCATCTGCCGGCGGAAGCCGGTGCGCCATTCGGTGATCGTCACCGTATAGATGATGTACAGCACGAGCGCGGCGAGCGTTATGCCGATGAACCAGATGTCGTAGCGCGCGATCAGGATCGCCGAGACCAGCGCGATCTCGATCAGCGTCGGAAGGATCGAGAAAAGCGTGTACCCGATCAAGGTCGATATCCCGCGCGTCCCGCGCTCGACGTCGCGGGTGAGCCCGCCGGTTTGCCGCGAAAGGTGGAAGCGCAGCGACAATGCGTGCAGGTGGCGGAAGGTCTTCAGCGCGATCGTGCGCACCGCGCGCTGCGTGACCTTGGCGAACAGATACTCGCGAAGCTCGGTGAACGCCGTCGTCGAAAGCCGCAACGCTCCGTAGGCCGCGAGCAGTCCGAGCGGCAGCACCAGGGCCTGAACCCCGGTGACCGTGGTCAGCCGATCGACGATCTCCTTCAACACCAGCGGAACGCCGACGTTGGCGAGCTTGGCCGCGATCAGGCAGCCAAGCGCGAGGAGCACACGGCCCTTGTACGCCAGCAGATAAGGCAGCAGCGTGCCGACCGTCTGCCAGTCGCCGCGAGCGCGCCGAGGCGATCGTTCGGTGGGAGGCAGGGGGAGCGAAGAGCTGCGTCGCATCAGGATGGGTAAGCGAAATGGCGCGTAAGGCGCCGCGGCGGGCTGGGCCGCGCCTGGCGGCAATACCGCGGATCGGTTCGCGCCGTCGCCATATTACTTCAACCGCCGCCGATCGCGGCTGTGAGGTCGTCAGTCCTTGGCACTCTCGGTGAACCAGTCGTTGCCGCCGTAGCCGACCAATCCCATCGCCATGCGCACGATCCCATAGGCGATCCAGATCGCCGCCTTGTAGGGTCTCGACCGGCTATGCCAGTCGTCGGGGACGACGCGACGCGACCCGGTGGCGATCAGCTCGCGCAGCTGCCCCTTCAGCTTTTCGTTGAAACCGCGATCGCGGACGATCACATTGGCCTCGCGCGCCATCAGCAGGCTGTACGGATCGATGTTCGACGAGCCGACGGTGGCCCAGATATCGTCGACGACGGCGACCTTGGCGTGCAGCATGCTGCGATGGTATTCCTCGATCGTGATACCGGCCTGGAGCAGCTGGCCGTACATCGCACGCGTGGCCAGATGCAGCAGCAGGTACTCGACCCGCCCCGGCAGCAGCAAGGTCACCGCGACGCCGCGCTCGGCGGCTGACACCAGCGCACGCCGGATGCGGATCCCGGGAAAGAAGTACGAGTTGGCGAGGATGATATCGCGCTTCGCGGTGCGGATCGCGGCGAGGTAGGCCCGCTCGATATCGCGGCGATGTCGCAGATTGTCGCGGATGACGAACCTGGCGGTCTGCGTGCCGACGCGCGGGGCGCGGCGAGGCTCGGGAAACAACAGCGGCAGCTCCGACGTTCCGGTTCTCACCAGTTGCACGATTCCCCACACGCGCTGCATCGTCTGCTCTATCTCGGGCAGGAGCGGGCCTTCGACGGAAACCGCGAAATCGATCCGCGGCGGGGTTTGCCGTGGCGTGTTTTCGTCGTCGATGACGTTGATGCCGCCTACGAAGGCGATCTCCCCGTCGACCACGCATAGTTTCCGATGCAGGCGGCGCAGGCGATGCGAGCGGAATTGCCAGGGTGCGACCTCTGGTCGGTACTTCTGGAAGTCGACACCACCGTCGCGCATTTCGCGTTCCAGCGCGACGGTCAGATAGAACTTGGCGCCCCATCCATCGACGAGCGCGCGCACGTTCACGCCCCGCTGGGCGGCCCGGATCAGCGCGCCGGCGACCAGCCTACCCGTTGCGTCGTCGGCGAAGATGTACGTCTCGAACCACACGGTCTCGCGAGCGGCGTCGATCGCGCCTATCAGTGCCGGAAAATACTGGTCACCGTTACTCAGCAGGGTGATGCGGTTGCCCGGCAGGAAGCGATTCATCGCGCCGCGGGCTGGCGATCAGCGCGACGCGACGCTGGAGCGCGTAAGGTCGAACGTCGCGGCGAGCGCTGCATGGTCGGACAGCCGCGCGAGCGGATAGGCGTAGTGCACATCGGCGGCGATGACCTTGAGTCCTCGCGCATAAATGCGGTCGAGCCGGAATACGGGCAGAACTGACGGGAACGTCCGTGCCGGCCGTCCGCGGGCGGCCTCGAACACTTCGACGACGCCGAGTTCGTCCTGCAGCGTCCGGTCTGCCTTGCGCCGCCAGTCATTGAAATCGCCGGCGATGATAAGCGCCGCATCGGCCGGCACCGACTCACGGATGCGTTCGCACAGCGCCCCTATCTGCCAGAGGCGGCCGCGCTCGAACAGCCCGAGGTGGACGTTGATGCAATGCAGCGGTGGCAGGCCGCGCTGCAGCTGCATCACGCAGTGCAGCATGCCGCGGCTCTCGAAGGCGTGCGCTGAAATGTCCTGGTTCGCCTGCTCGATGATCGGAAAGCGCGAAAGCACCGCATTGCCATGATGGCCGTGACGCGTGACCGCATTGCGCCCGTAAGCGACTTCCCGCCAGACCTTGTCGGCGATGAATTCATGTTGCGGCTTCAACGGCCAGTCGCGATAACGGCCGGCGTGCCGGCGATGCACGCCCTGCACTTCCTGCAGGAACATCACGTCGGCATCCAGGCCATGCAGCTTGTCGCGCAACTCGTGGATGACGACCCGCCGTGTCAGATGGGAAAATCCCTTGTGGATGTTGTAGGTAGCGACGGTAAAACGCATGATGCCCGGTGTGGCCGCGGAAGTCCCTTATGGTAACGGCAATTCGCCGCGACCGTCGCCGCCGGTGCCGGAGGCGCCGAATCCTACACGGCGACCGGATCCGTCGCCGGGCAATCGTGTAAGGTAGCCGGAACCGGCGCGACCAATGCCGGATGTGGGCCGTCATGCACCGATTCTGGTCATCGCACAGGAGATGGCAATGAAACAGCAAACGACGATTCAAGCCGCGATCGCGGGACTGCTGGCGCTGGGTTTTGCGACCGCGGTGTCCGCCCAGCCGGTTTCCGAACAGAAGGGCAAGGACAAATGCTACGGCGTCGCCAAAGCCGGTCAGAACGACTGCGCCGCCGGCAAGCACGCTTGCGCCGGACAAAGCACCGTCGACAACGATCCAGTCTCGTGGAAGTATGTGGCCAAAGGGAGCTGCGAAAAGATCGGCGGTAAGACAACTGCGCCGAAGTCCTGATCGCTGGCTTCGCGAGCACGCGTCGTCCGCTGACCGCGGGCGGCGCGGTCTGACCTGTTGCCCGAGATGACCCCCGCGCATGTACTTCCGGCCGTCGCCGGCATCGGCTTGCGCGCTCCACACGTCGCCGAGGTTCGCGACTCGCGGCCACCGATTGGATGGCTCGAGGTGCACAGCGAAAACTATTTTGTCGATGGCGGCCCGGCGCTTGCCGCGCTCGAGGCGTTACGCGCCGACTATCCGGTGTCGCTGCACGGCGTAGGCCTGTCGCTGGGCTCGGCGGACCCGCTCGACGTCGAACACCTGGCGCGCCTGACGCGGCTCGCTTCGCAGATCGAACCGTCAGCGGTCTCCGAGCATTTGTGCTGGAGTCACGTCGACGGTCGCCATCTGAACGATCTGCTGCCGCTGCCGTTGACCGACGAGTCGCTCGCGCTGGTATGCGATCGCATCGATGCGGTGCAATTCGCGCTCGGCCGTGCGCTGCTGGTGGAGAACGTCTCGTCCTATCTGCGCTTCGCCAGCGATACGATCGCCGAGTGGGATTTTGTCGCCTCCGTCGCTAGCAAGAGCGGCTGCAAGCTGCTGCTCGACGTCAACAACGTCTATGTCAATGCAGTCAATCACGGCTTCGACCCGCACGCCTACCTCGCGGCGATCCCCACCGGGAGCGTGGCCGAGATCCACCTCGCGGGCCACGATACCAGCGGGCCGTGCCTGATCGACACCCACGGGTCGCGGGTCGCAGCTCCGGTCTGGGCGCTGTACCGTGCCGCGATCGAGCGTTTCGGAGCGAAGCCGACTTTGCTGGAGTGGGACACCGACATTCCGGCGCTCGACGTGCTGCTGGACGAAGCGGCGCAAGCTCAGGCGATCCTCGACGAGCATCGCTATGCCATCGCTCGTTGAGATTCAGCGCGGCGTTGCCGCCGCGATGATATCCGGCGATCCGGCCGCGCTCGCCGGGCTGGGCATCGTCGCCGGCGCGATCAGTCCCGCGGCGCGCATAGACATCTACCGCAGCAACGTGTTCGGCAACTATCGCAAGGCGCTGGCGACTACGTTTCCTGTGGCCAGGCAGCTGGTCGGCGCCGCGTTCTTCAACGCCGCGGCCGACGCCTATGTGCGCGCGCATCCTTCGACCCGCGGCGACGTCAACCGCTACGGCGACGATCTGGCAGGTTTCCTCGCCACTTACGAGCCAGCGCGAATGCTCGTCTACCTGCCCGACATCGCGCGGCTCGAATGGGCGATCGATCAGGCGGCCATCGCGGCCGACGCGCCGCCATTCGATCTCGCGGCGCTGGCCGCGCTGCCGGAAAAAGCGCATGCCGGTCTGCGCTTCGTGCTGCATCCGTCGGCGCAGCTCATCGAATCGCACTATCCGATACTGCACATCTGGCAGGTCAACCAGGCAGACTTCAAAGGTCCGGCCGAGGTCGATCTGCGCGAGGGCGGCGATTCGCTGCTGATCGTCCGCGGCGAGTGCGGCGTCGACATCGAGCGGCTCAATCCCGGTGAAGCGGTTCTGCTCGGTGGCTTCGCCGCCGGCGAGACTCTCGCTCTTGCCGCGGATCTCGCGACCGAAGCCGAACCGGCATTCGACCTGCCGGCCGCGCTGCGGCGGCACGTCGCCAATCATGTGCTGGCCGCATTCGTCGCGCCGGAATCAGCCATCGAAGAAAGGCCGCGATGAATGCGTTCACTTCATCCCCCCTGTCCAGCCGCGCGGCCGCCTTGTATTGCGGATTTATCCGGCTGGTCGACCGTTTGCAGCCGCTGCTGGCACTCGGCTTGCGCTTGTACGTCGCGCGACTGTTCCTGCTTTCCGGGCTCACCAAGATTCGTGACTGGAGTGTGACGCTGGCACTGTTCGAAAATGAGTACCACGTCCCGGTGCTGTCGCCGTCGGTCGCGGCTGCGCTCGGCACCGCGACCGAGCTCTCGATGCCTGCGCTGCTTGCACTTGGACTGGGAACGCGTTTCGCGGCCGCTGTGTTGTTCACGTTCAACGTCGTTGCCGTCGTGTCGTACCCCGACCTGCCGGACATCGCAGTGAAGGATCACATTCTCTGGGGATTGATGCTGCTGGTTCTCTTCGTCCACGGCCCGGGCGCGCTTTCGGTTGATCGTCTGCTATCGCGGGCGCCAGCCGGACCAATCTGACGGTCCTTGACGAAAGTCTTCCCCGCTGTCGCGCCTGGCTCTTGCGATTACGACGGTAAGATGCGAGATTCGAGTGTCACTCCGCAGTGAAGACTCGTCGATGTTGCGCCAAAGCATATCGCTGCTGCTCGTCTACTGCGCCAGCACACTGGCGCAGGCACAGGAAATCTCCGGCCTGGGCGGGGCGCTCCGAGGCCAGGACAGTTCGAATACGTTCACATGGCAAATGGACTATCAGCGCGGCCTCGCTGAACATGCGGTGTTCAGTGCAGGATGGATCAACGAAGGGCACGTTCCCGGCCATCATCGCGACGGCCCTGTCGCCCAGGTCTGGTGGCGCACGACGGCGTTCGATCAGCGGCTGACTCTTGCGGCCGGCGTCGGACCGTATGCGTACTTCGACACGGTTCCGACGACAACCGGCGATGGATCGCACGACGACCACGGGATCGGCATCATTGCCAGCGCTGCGGCAACCTGGCTGGTCGACGGCCCATGGTCCGTGCAACTGCGGTTCAATCACGTTGCGACCAGCCACGGCTCCGATTCGAGCTCGGTGCTGCTCGGCGCCGTCTATCGACTGGAGGGCGCGGCGACGCCTTCCGATTCGCCGGCGAGGATCCCGGCGTTCGACGGCGAGATCAACCTGCTGGTCGGCAGAACAATAGTCAATACGCTGGAATCGGAGGATGCATTTGCCGCACAGATCGAATACCGGCGCCGGCTCGGCCCGTACTGGGCCTGGAGCGTCGGTCTGCTGAACGAAGGCGACGCGAAGACACAACGGCGCAGCGGCGTGATGGCCGAATTCTGGGCCGGGCACGAATTTCTCGATCGACGGGTGACGGCCGCCATCGGGATCGGACCTTATCTGGTCTTCGACATTCGTAAGAATCCGGAGCTGGTCGAGGCTTCGCGCGAGCGCCTCGCCGGGATCCTGTCGCTGACTTTCGCCTATGCGCCGTTGCCGCAGTGGGCACTGCGATTGGCCTGGCATCGCATCTTTGCCGAGCGATCGCATGATTCGGATGTCCTGGTGCTGGGCGCGGGGTACCGCTTCTAGAACCCATTGCAACGAGCATCGGCAGGAGACGTGAACCGCAGCAGCGGCGCCTGAGCAGGGAGACATCGATGGTGGAGTCGTACGATGCGATCGTCATCGGCACCGGGCAGGCCGGCCCGCCGCTGGCCGTCCGGCTGGGCAATGCCGGCCGCAAAACCGCGATCATCGAGCGCAAGCTGATCGGCGGCACCTGCGTCAACGTCGGCTGCATTCCCACCAAGACGCTGATCGCGAGCGCGCGTGCCGCCCATGTCGCGCGTCGTGCCGCCGACTTCGGCGTCGTACTCGACGGGCCGGTTCGGGTCGACATGGCACGGGTCAAGGCGCGCAAGGATGCGATCGTCGCGCAGTCGAACGCCAACGTCGGCAAATGGATCCGCGAGGCGCCGAACGTCACGCTGATCGAAGGCCACGCGCGCTTCGAAGGTCCGCGCAGTGTCCGGGTTGGCGAGCGCCTGCTCGAGGCGCCGCAGATTTTCATCAATGTCGGAGGCCGCGCTGCCGTGCGCGGCGTCGACGGCCTAGCCGACGTACCTTACTTCACCAACACCGGGATGATGGGTGTCGACTTCGTGCCCGATCACCTGTTGATCGTCGGCGGCAGCTATATCGGGCTCGAATTCGCGCAGATGTACCGGCGCTTCGGCAGCGCGGTGACGGTCGTCGAGATGGGCCCGCGCCTGATCGGCCGCGAAGACGACGATGTGTCCGCAGCGATCCAGGCGATGCTCGAAGCAGAAGGCATCGCGTTTCGCCTGAATGCAAAGTGCCTCGGCGCAGCGCCCAACGGCAACGGCGTATCCGTGCGAATGAGCTGCGCCGACGAGCCGCGCGTGGTTGACGGCTCGCACCTGCTGCTGGCGATCGGGCGCGTGCCCAACACCGACGACCTGGGCCTCGACCTGGCTGGCGTGCGGACCGACGCGCGCGGCTACATCAAGGTCGACGAAGGGCTGCAGACCAGCGTCCCCGGCATCTGGGCGATCGGCGACGCCAATGGACGCGGCGCGTTCACGCACACTTCGTACAACGATTACGAGATCGTCGCCGCCAATCTGCTCGATGGCGAGCAGCGTCGGGTCAGCGACCGTATTCCGACCTACGCGCTGTTCATCGACCCGCCGCTGGGCCGCGTCGGGATGACCGAACGCGAAGTGAGGGCCTCGGGACGGCCGGCACTCACGGCCAAGCGGATGATGTCGAGGGTGGGGCGGGCGCGCGAGCGCAGCGAAACGCAGGGGTTCATGCAGGTGCTGGTCGACGCGGAGACAAAAAAAATCCTCGGTGCGGCCTTGCTGGGCATCGAAGGCGACGAGGCGGTGCACTGCATTCTGGACCTGATGGCCGCCGGCGCACCGTACACCGTGCTGCAGCGAGCCATGCACATCCATCCAACGGTTTCGGAGCTGCTGCCAACCTTGCTCGGCGATCTGCGGCCGCTCGAATAGCCGGGAGCACCGCCCGAAGCGATTATTGCGACGCGACGAGCAGCCGGTCGAGCGTGATCGGCAGATCGCGTATGCGCTTGCCGGTCGCGTGATAGACGGCGTTGCACAGGGCGCCCGCAACGCCGGTGATGCCGATCTCGCCGATCCCGCGCACGCCCAGCGCATGTTCAACGCTGTGCGGGCTGACGTGGCGGCTACGTCTTCAAGCGAGCAATATGCGTGCGTCGTGCTACATGATCACGCGATGTCCTTCCCAACCGCGTTCGAGCATTGGACATTTCTCGCACTCCTGCGTTCGCAGGCTGCAATAGCGGATGTCGCAGCCGACCCGCCGTCCTTCGAGGATCAATCTGACCCGATCGAGTTTTTCCGGGCCGCGACCCTTGATCAACAGCACGTCGCCGGGAAGCAAGAGTTGGCCTAGAGCTTCCGCGGCATCGTGCACAGTTCGGGCGGCGACGGTCACCGACGTCTTGGGCATCCCCCCGCGTCGAGCCCCCGACCAAACCGGCTCGAAGTCGTGATTGAACACGACCAGATGCGCGGCGATGGCGGCGATGCGCTCTCCCAGCGCCTGGTAGATCGGCCGCTGGGCGCCGGGCGGCTCGGACACGGACCCGAGCAGCACGATGCGGCGCGACGCCGGGATCTGGGCAAGAACGTCGAGCGCAGTGTGCACCGTTTCCAACGTCGACTTGAAATCGTCGCGGAGCACCGTCACGCCGTTGGGCAGCACCACCGGAGCCATGCGCCCGGGGGTCGGCGCAAGCTCGCGCAGCCGCGCCAGCACTGGGTCCAGCGCGTGGCCTTCGACGTGCGAGACCGCGACCGCGGCGAGGATCGGGTACATCATATGGCGGCCGAGCAATCGCACTGCAACGTCGCGTTCTTCGCCGAACGCCGTCAGGCGGAAGTAAGTTCCGCGCGGCCAGTCCAGCCGGACTTCGTCGGCCCGGACGTCGCATGCCGCACCGAAGCCGAAGGTGACTACGCGCGCGCGCGTTTTTTCCTTCATCCACATTACGTTGGGATCGTCGCCGTTCAGCACCGCGGCGCCCGACGCCGGCAGCACCTGCAGCATCCAGGACTTTTCAGCGCGCGTCACCTCAAGGGTGCCGAGGCTGCGAAGGTGCTCGCTGCCGATCGCGGTGATCACCGCGACGTCCGGTCCGACAGTGCGTGCGTAGCCCTTCATCTGTCCGGGCTTCGAAATCCCGACCTCGATCACCGCGTGACGCTGTCCCGGCCGGATACGAAACAATGCGAGCGCGATCCAGAACCAGGAATTGGACAGCATCGAGTTATGCTCGGGAACACCGAGCGCGGCGGCGATCGCGCGGGTGGTCGTCGACTTGCCGAAAGACCCTGCGACGGCGATGACGCGAGTCTTGAGCGTGCGCCGGTACATCCGCGCCAGCGGCGACAGCAATGGCCAGCTGCGGTAGGCGATACCCTGGCGCACATGCATCCGGCCGGCTGGCGTGCGCAACATGGCCGGCAGGTCGCGGATGCGGAATCTCATGGCGGGACTTGCCGCCCGGATGCGCTGTGGCGGAAGAGGTCGTGCCATATCTGCACGCAAAGCACGACCGACAGTATCTGGCCGAGGTTCTCGTCGCCGGCACGATGCCGCCGCAGCAGCGCCTGCACCTTGTCCGCTTCGAAATAGCCGCTTTGGCGCAAGGCCGAGGGTGACATCCGTTCGGCGGCGAACTCGGGCAGCGGCGCGCGCAGCCATGCGTCCATCGGCACCTGCAGGCCGCGCTTCTTGCGATTGACGATATCGGGAGGCAGCACGCTTTCCATCGCTCGCCGCAGAATATGCTTCTCACGCAGCCATTTCATTTTCACCCGAGGCGGAATGCGTGCGCAGTATTCGACCAGCTCGTGATCGAGGAACGGCACCCGGGCCTCGACCGAATACGCCATCGACGCGCGATCGAGGCCGAGCACCACGCCGTCGCCCATCCGGTGCTTGAGGTCCAGGTATTGCATCCGGGCGAACGGGTGCCAGGATTCGAAGCCCGCCGGCGGCGGCGCCGAATCCGCGGTGCCATCACCTTGCCGGTCCAGCTCGGCGATGACTTCCGGCGCCAGCACCTCGCTGCCGCCGGCCTGTCCGCGCAAGTGCGTGATGCTGCGCGAAAAGCGCTCGAAGTTCATCTCGCGCGGGCCCGCGATTGTCGCCGCCGCGCCCGGCCAGCGCCGCCGGATCGCGGACACGCCCGCGATCATCCGGCGCGCCGCCTGTGGCAGCAGAAATATCGGTTCGAGCAGGCGCATGGTCGGATACCATGGATAACCGCCGAAAATCTCGTCCGACCCCTCGCCGGTCAGCACAACCTTGACGTGCGCTGCCGTGGCTTGCGCCACCATCAGCCGGCCGATTTCGACGCCGCCCAGCAGCGTATCCTCGGCGTGCCAGATCGCCTTCGGCAGCCTGTGCATGTCCGCGTGGCGGCAGACGATCCGGTGACCGGCAAGACCGTAGTCCGGATAGTCGTCCAGACCCTTCTGATTGCGCAATTCGTCGAACGCCGGATCCTCGAAGCGCAGGGTGAAGGTCTGCACCGGTGGTGGGACCAGGCGCGACATCAACGCCGTGACCGCGCTCGAATCGATCCCGGCGCTGAGCCACGCGCCCAGCGGCACGTCGCTGCGCAGATGGATCTTGACGCTTTCGCTCAGCTTGTCGCGCAATCCCTCGGCCCAGTCCTGCTCGGTGGCACTCCGGTCGTAGTCGTCGCGTGCGGGGAAGATCGCATCCCAGTACTGGCGGATGTCGATGCGTCCCCCGGTCCAGGTCATCATGTGCCCGGCCGGGAGGCGGCGGATGCCGGTGACCACCGTGCGCGGCGCGACGATGCGTCCGTACGAAAGGAGCTGGCGCAGCGACTGGAGGTCGGCATGCGGCTCGACCGCTCCCGACGCGAGGATCGCTTTCTGCTCCGATCCGAAAAAAAGGCCGTCGGCGGTAATTGCATAGTGCAAGGGCTTGATGCCCAGCCGGTCTCGGGCGAGCACCAGCCGCCGCCGCTGCGCGTCCCACAGCGCCAGGCCGAACATGCCGCGCAGATGCGAAACGAAATCGAGACCGTGTTCCTCGTACAGATGCACGATTACCTCGACGTCCGACGCGGTCGCAAAGCGGTGTCCCATGGCGACGAGCCGCTGGCGCAGTTCGATATGGTTATAGATCTCGCCGTTGCAGATGACGGTGACCGAGCCGTCCTCGTTCGAAATCGGCTGGTCGCCGGTCTTGAGGTCGACGATGCTCAAGCGCCGAAAGCCGAATCCGATGCCCGGCGCAGCGAGGAACCCCTCGCTGTCCGGGCCGCGATGCCGCAGCGAGTCCGACATGCGCTTGAGCGTTTCCGCGCTGACCGGCCGCTTCGGATCCGACCAGGCGATGCCGCAAATCCCGCACATGGTTGCTTTCCTCGACCCGACGGCGTCAGCGGCGGCCGCGCGGCGGCGGCAGCAGGAACACGCGCTGCCACGGGCCCAGCTTGATGCGGCCGAGCACTCCGTAGACGCGAAAGCCGCCCTTGGTGTCGTCGCGCAGCGATGACACGTTCTCCGGCAGGACTGCACCCGTGGCGCGCCGCAGGCCGGCACGCTGCAGATGCCTCAAATGGTGCGCACGCACGACGTTGGAGATGCCGTGGCCGCGATAGGCCGGTAGCGTGAACTTGTCGTAGACGTGGGCTTCATCCGGTGTCACATCGATCCGGCACCCGAGGAACGGCACCCAGACCGGTTGCATGGCGATCCATACGGCGGCAACGATCCGCCCTTCGTGCCGCGCGACAAAGCACATATGGCCCGAGCGCAATCGCCCGGCGATTTCGCGCCGCGTCGTGCCCGGGCGAAACACCAGATAGTCGTCAAGCTCGTCCTGCGCCAGCATCGCGACGTCGACAGGCAATCCCGGCGCGAAGTCGGCAACCGGCTGGTCCAGCGCGCGCTCGACCAGCAGCAGGCGGCGGTAGCCACATTGGCTCAACAGCTTGAACCAGAAGCTCTTCAGCCCTTCGTCACGCAAGGTCAGCAGCGCGCGACGGATGAAGTTGCCGGCCGGATACGCCGACCGCGTCCGCGCGCGCTCCACCTTGCCGGCAGGCGGCGGTCGACGCTCGTCCCTGTGTCCATCCGACATCATGGCTTTCGCGCGTGGATGCCGACGAAATAGCCGGTCAGATAGCGGGTTGGCCAGCGCGCAAGGCGCTCCCATCGCAATGCCGTGCGCAAGAACTTCGTCATTGCCTCCGGCGTCCCGCGGCGTTCGCCGCGCCGCGCCAGCGCCACCGACAGCGCGCGGGGGCAATGCAGCAACGCGACCGTCTCCAGCACCTCGAAGCCGGAGTCGTTCAGCATGCGCCGCAGACGCCGGGGCCCTCCAGTCGCGCCGATCGGATAGGCGACGAGCTTCAGACGATGCAGCAGACGGTATGGCAGGGCGTTGCGCAGTGCGACGGCGGGATTGGCAAGATTGTCCATCGTCAGCAGCAGGCGGCCACCGGGACGCAGCACGCGGTGAAAGCCGCGCAGCGACGCGAGTATCTCGTCACGTGTGTCGAAGTGATCGAGGGTGGAGTTCGACACGACGACATCGAACGCATCGCTGGCAAACGGCAAGCGCCGGACATCGGCCGCCACCGCCAGCAGCGCCGCATGGCGCATCGTTGCCGCAGCCAGTACCGACGGCGCCACGTCGAGCGCGACGACCCGCCGCGCACGTCCGGACAGCAGCGGATACAGCCCGCTTCCCATCGCCTCGTCGAACAGGTCGGTCTTCAGCAGATCGTCGCAAGCTTCCGTCGGTAGCCAGCGGGCGAACAGGGTCCCGTTTACCGCATCGCTGTGCAATCGCCACAGCGCCCCGGTCGGCGCGCCAAGCAATGGCTCGAGCGCAGCGTCCCAGCGGCGTGACCCGGCGTCGGTCGATCGGATGCCATTGCCTTCCATGGCGCGGGTATCTTCCGCTCGATTGTTTGATAGATTGCGCGTGCAGCGGTGACTGATTAGACTGCCGAAGCTCGAACGCGCGCGATCTGCCTTGGCGTATGCGTCACAGAGCAGCGCGGCCAATTATAGTGCTCGCGTGGCGAAAGTTACCGCCGCCGCGGCATCGCGCAGCCGGCCAAAGTGCCGGTAGGGAGAAATGCCCTGAACGCAGCAATCGAAAGCGCCAGCCCCGCAGCGCCGGCCGTTACGGTCATCATGCCCGTATACAACGGCGGCGGCACGCTGCGGCAGAGTCTCGAGCCGCTGCTCACGATGCGGGGCAAAGGCGAGGTCGCTGAAATCATCGTAGTCGACGATGGTTCGACTGATGCCAGCGCGGCGATCGCTGCCGATGCTGGGGTCACGGTGCTCGAATCGGGCGGACGCCTGGGACCCGGCGGCGCGCGCAATGTCGGAGCCGCTACGGCGGACGGCGAGATCCTGTGGTTCGTCGATGCCGACGTTGTCGTCCACGCGGACGGCGCGCGGGTGCTGGTCGAGGCGCTGCAAGCGACCGGAGCCGCGGCGATTTTCGGCACTTATGACGACGACCCTCCGGCGCCCAATTTTTTTTCGCAATACAAGAATCTTGTCCACCGCTACCAGCACTGCCGCGCCAAAGGCGACGTCGACACATTCTGGGCCGGCTGCGGTGCCATAACCAGGGAGGCTTTCACCGCGGCTGGCGGATTCGACGCCGACAAGTATCCTCAGTCGTCGATCGAAGACATCGAGCTGGGATTGCGCTTGCGGCAGCGCGGGCTTCGCATTCACCTCGAGCCGGCGCTGCTGGCGACCCACCTCAAGGTCTGGCGACTGCCCAATCTGCTGCGAACCGAAGTGTGCCGTCGCGCAATGCCGTGGTCGCGACTGATCATCGAGCACGGATGGTGGGCGAAAAATCTCAACATGGACGACCGCGAGCGCTTTCGCGCGCTGCTTGCCGCCTGCTGGCTGGCAACGCTGCTGCTTGCCGCGACGGGACTGGCGCCGCCGTGGCCCGCGTTGATCCTGCTCGCGCTCGTTGCGGTCGCGAACCGCCCGTTGCTCAGCTTCTTTTGGCGGCGGCGCGGCATGCTGTTTGCGATCGGCGGCGTTCTGTATCACCAGCTCTACTACCTGTATAGCGCCGGGGCGTTCGCGTATTGCCTGGCGGCGCACCGCTGGTCGGCGATACGCCGGCGCCTCGACCGACTGACGCACCCGGCCTGATCGCGACGGCCGCAGCCACGCGTCCGTTGCGCGCTCATTGCGTGCTCATGGCACGGTCTGGCGCGCCGGCGCGGTATTGCCGCCGGCCGCGTGCTGCGGCGCTTGTCGCCACAGGAACGCCAGATAGAACGCCAGCGCCGGCACCATGTGCAGCGGCAGGCGATTGACCAGCGTCTCGTCGGCGACGCCGAAAGCCGCGTTGCTATAGAAAAATACGATGAAAACAAACGCGAACGCACCGAGCATCGTGACGGTCATCGGCGCCACGGAGACGGAGAAAAGCGCACGCCAGCGCAGCGCGATCACCGCCGGCGTCAGGTACCAGAGCAGATGCCAGTTGTCCATTTCGAAAAAGTGCTCGAACAGCGGGCGCCACACGTTGCTGAATTTGGTGCGAAGGGTGTAGCCGAGCACGTGGAGTTCTCCCGGGCCGAAGAGGAGATAAGCCAGCATCACAGCGGCGAGCAAGGCCATCGCCCCCAAGCCGACGCGCCTGTTGATCGCGACCAGGACCGTTGGCAGCAGCGTCAGCGCCCAGACGACGCCTTCCTTCTTGAACGCGATGCAGGCCAGCGCGCAAAGCACGGCCAGCAGGGCATCGGGGGTTCCACGGGCGCGGACCCACTGCCAGAGCGCCATCGCCGACATGCCGTAGGCCGCAGCGATGAAGATGTCGACGTATCCGGCAACCGCGACATGCAGGTCGATGAATGGAATCGACAACAGCAGGTAACTGAAGAGCATCGCCTGCGCCATCCCGATTCCGATCCGCCGCAGCTGCGCGTAGAAGGCGAGTCCAAGCGCCGACAGGATCGCGAGCCAGGGGACGTTCATCAGCGACTCGTCCCAGCGGCCCAGGCATAGTGCCGTCCAGACCTGTAGCAGTGGAACCGTCCCGGGGTACTCGGGATGCGCGTCGACGAACTGCATAGCGCTCCCCGATTCCAGCCACCTGGCGGGGTCGACGAATGGGGCCATGCTTCCGTATTGGTACCAGACCCGCGCCTTGGTCGCCCATTGCGCCCAGGCGTCCCAAGGCAGCAGCGGACGCCACGCCAGCTCGAGGCCCAGGCCGAACAGGCGGACGACGATCAGCGCCAGGCAGGCGAAGAAAAGCAGGCGTTGCGGCCGCGACAGGGCCGCGACGCGGCTGCGTGACGCAAGCCATCGGTCGCGCAGCGGCGGCAGCGACCGCAGGCGGGCAAGACTGCAGGCGACGGCAGCGAGTGAGACCAGTTGGAGCGCGATCAGCGGCGGCGTCCATCGCACCTCGATTGCGTCGAGTGCGCGCATCGCCAGCGACGTCGCCAGCGCCCCAAACAGGTAACCGTAGCCGGCGGCGAGGGCCAGGTCGCGCTGTTCCGCACGGCGTTGCAGCGCCAGCACGCAGCAGCCGCCGGCGAGCCACGGCAGTGCGACACTCGCGGCGAGGCCGATCAGATCGTGCATGCTCCCCCTGCTTCGCCGGGTGTTCGGCGCATCACCGCACGCGGACCAGAACGAGACCCGGCGGTCGCGTCAGAACCTGTTCCGCCGGCCTGCGCCGACCGTCGCGCCAGACCAGCGCTTGCGACGCGCTGTCGTAGGCGAGATCGCTGGTCAGGAAGAGCAGGACATAGTCGCCGCTGCGCAATTCCTCAGGCATCGGCTTGCGCGGGAGCTTGCCATCGCTGTGATACACGTTCTGCGGATACAGGAAATACGATCCGCGCGTGCGCAGTGCCTGATCGTCGGCGATGAAATGGACTCGCGCCGGCAGCGCAGGCAGGGCAGCGCCCACCTCTTTCATCAGCATGTACAACTCGCGATCGTCGGAGGCCAGGCGCTTCTCTTCGCCAGTCTTGCCGGCAAATGTCGCGGCGGTTCGCGTCAGCTGCCGCCAGAGGTTGACCTGAAAGCGCATGTCCAGAATCAGCCAGCCGGCGACGACGATCGCCCCGTAGATGCGCGGATCGCGCGGCAAGGCGCGCCGCGTCACTAGCCAGTAGAGAGCCGCCGCGAAAAGACCGCCCGCGACGACAGTCGCGAGCAGTGTCGCGTAATGGCTGCGCTCATCGTCGAAAGGCAGGGTGACCGAGGCAGCGACGATCGGAATGAACGTGGTCCACTGAACGGCGATGTCGCCGATCACCGCGGCCACCGACACCGACGGCACTGAAAACGACTCCAGCACCAGAGGCCGCGGCACCGCGCCGCGAGCGGCAAGCGCGATGCCGGTGATCGAGCCGGTCCATCCGTCATCGGGACCCAGCTCCAGTGGTGCGATGTGCGTGCCGGTCCAGGTCAACCGCTTGGAAAAGTTCCGGTTCGGCCGCTCTTCAGTGCGCCAGACGAAGACGAGCTCGACCGGCAGCGCGTCGGTCGAATGCAGATTGAAGTCGACACGCGGATGACCGTCGGCGTCAAACGGCGCGACGCGAGCCGAAAGCACTGCCAGCCGCTCGCTGTCGGTAGCCTCGAGCACGAATTCTCGCCCGTCCCGGTGACCGCTGCCGCGGACCAGCACGAACGCGCCGCCATCGACGGTGATCGCCGGTGGCCCGTCGCGCCAATTGCCGCCCGAATGGGCGATGGCGACCAGCAGAACCGCCATCGCAATGCCGGCGACAAGCAAGCCTACGCCGGCAATCCACGCCTGCGCCAGCGCGGCGGGCGCGGCCGCATCGATGCGATCAGTCATCAAGCGGACACTAGCATCCGCGGCGATCGATTGCCACATCCGGGGCGGCACGCTGCGGATGAGGCCGCATCGCCTACAATGCGCACCCATGGGGGACACGCAACAGACCGCTGTCATTATCGGCGGCGGCCCGGCGGGACTCACCGCCGCATTGGAGCTCATCAGACATACGACGGTCCGCCCGATCGTCATCGAGGCCGGTGATGCTGTCGGCGGCATCTCGCGCACGATCGATTGCGGCGGGTATCGTATCGACCTTGGTGGCCATCGCTTTTTTTCGAAGTCCGATTGGGTGATGAAATGGTGGCAGGAAATCCTGCCGTTGGACCGTGAATCGCACCCCTCGGGCGAACCGATCAGCGTCGGCTACCGCAACCGGCGCCGCACCGTGCCCGTCGCCGCCGCCGGCGGTGCGGCGACGCGCGGCGATCTGGTGATGCTCGTGCGCCACCGTTTGTCGCGAATCTATTTCCGGCGCAAATTCTTCGACTATCCGGTCAAGCTCAACTTGCGCACGATCGCCAACCTGGGCGCGTGGCGCTTTGCCAAGGCTGCGGGCAGCTACGCCTGGGCCACGCTTTTTCCGCGCCGCCCCGAGCGCAACCTCGAGGACTTCCTGATCAACCGCTTCGGCGTCGAGCTGTATCGCACCTTTTTCAAGTCGTACACCGAAAAGGTCTGGGGTGTCTCCTGCGACCGGATCAGCGCCGAATGGGGAGCGCAACGCATCAAGGGACTGTCTCTGGTCGCCGCGGCGCGGCATGCGCTGTCGCGCGCGTCGCCGCGATCGGCGCTCCCGTCGCGCCGGACGCGCACCAGCCTGGTCGAACACTTTCTCTACCCGAAGCTCGGTCCGGGCCAGTTATGGGAGGAAGTTGCGCGCCAGGTTCGGGCCGGTGGCGGCGAGATTCGCTTGTCGCAGCGCATCGAGCGGATCCGGCTCGCGGGCAATCGGGTCGCCGGGGTCGGCGTGCGAGATGTCATAACCGGAGCGCTCGGCAGTCTGCCGGCGGACTACGTCATTTCCAGCATGGCCGTCCAGGACCTGGTCGCATGCCTCGATCCGGTGCCGCCGCCGGAGGTGCGCCGAGTGGCAAGCGAGCTGCCCTACCGCGATTTCATCACCGTCGGTCTGCTGCTGACCCGCATGAAAAGCCGCAGCTGGGCGGCCACGGGAAGCGATGCCGCTTTCCCTCCCGACAACTGGATCTACATCCAGGAGCCCGACGTCCGCGCCGGCCGGCTTCAGATCTTCAACAACTGGAGTCCCGCGATGGTCGCCGATCCGGCGCTGATCGCGCTGGGCGTCGAATATTTCTGCAACCGGGATGACGAGCTCTGGTCGCTGTCCGACGCAAAGCTCGAGGCGCTCGCCATCCGCGAGCTGCAGCAGATCGACCTGATCGATGGCAATGACGTAGTCAAGGCTACCGTCGTGCGTGTGCCCAGGGCCTACCCCGCGTATTTCGGCGCCTACGCGGAGTTCGCCGTCATCCGGGCGCATGTCGACACGATCGAGAATCTTTTCCTGGTCGGCCGCAACGGCATGCATCGCTACAACAATCAGGATCATTCGATGCTCACCGCGAAAGCGGCGATCGACAACATTGCTTCCGGTCGCATCGACAAGCAGAATATCTGGGACATCAATGTCGACGACGAATACCTCGAGGAGCGTGAAACCGCGTCGGCTTGACTGCCTGCGGCGGTCCTGGATTCCGTCGTGCCGCTGAGCCGGCTCCGCTGGGCGGCCCATTTCGCCTGGCATCTGCGCGGCCAGTCGGCGTTTCCCTTTCTGCCGCTGGCTGTCGTGCAGCGCCGCCAGGCCGAACGGGTGCGGCGAATGGCGGCGTATGCCTGCCGGACCGTTCCGTATTATCGCGAGACGTTTCGCCGGCTCGGACTCGATCCGGCCGACTTTCGCGACGCCGGCGACCTGGCGCGCCTTCCGGTGCTCGAGCGTGAAGCGATCCAGCGCGACCCCGAATACTTCTGCTCGGACGCGGTGCCGCGCGGCGATCTGCTCCGCATCACCAGCGGCGGCAGCTGTGGCGCGCCGCGCCTGGTTCTGCACGACCCGCGCGGCGTGTTCGAAAACGCCGCGCACGGCGAGCGCGAGCGCAGCATCTGGACCGCGATCATCGGCCGTGCGGCCGCCTACCGCGAACTGACGATAGCGCCGCCGCACAGCACGACCTTGAAGGTCCAGCAGTACTGCCGGGAACGAGGGCTTTATCCGCGCGGCGTGGGCATCGAGCGCCAGTATGCCTCGCTGCTCGATCCGCCCGAGACGACCGTGCAACACATCAATGCATTCAAGCCGCATGTCTTGCACAGCTACGGCTCGCATCTGGCGATCCTGTTCGGGCATCTGGACCGCACCGGCGCATCGTTCCATCGTCCGGCCCTCGTCAGCTACACGGCGGACAACCTGTCGGCGCCGGTGCGCGCGATGATCGAGCAGCGTTTCGGCATTCCGGTTTTCACGACCTACCAGGCGGTCGAGGCCTTCAAGATCGGCTTCGAATGCGAGCGGCATTGCGGACTGCATCTGAATATCGATCTGTATCCGCTGCGGGTCGTCGATGGCGCGGACCGCGATCTGCCGCGCGGCCGGAGCGGCGAAGTCATCGTTTCCAACCTCGTCAACCGCGGCATGGTGCTGCTCAATTACCGGCTCGGCGACATCGTCACCCTGCTGCCCGATCGCTGTGGATGCGGGCGATCGCTGCCGCTGCTGTCGTACCCCGAGGGACGGACCGACGATCTGCTCGAATTCGCATCGGGCAGGATCGTTCATCCGCAGGCGATCCGCAGCTCGTTCAACGAAGAGCGATCGATCTGGGAATACCAGGTGGAGCAATTGACCGACACGCATTTCCGCGTCGCGCTGCTGACTGCGCCAGCGTGCGATGCGCAGGCGACGCGGCAGCGCGTCGTCGACAAGCTTGCAAAGGTACTCGGCAGCGGTGTGCACATCGACATCGAATTCGTCGATACGATCGATCGCACGGTCGGCGGCAAATTCGCCCCGGTCATCTCCCGCCGCGCCAGACAACGGCGGATGGCCGGCCGTTGACGGCCGCGGCTCGGCCGGGCCCGTGCAGGGACTTCAGCTGCTGCGGCGCGCGATCATGTCGATTTCGATGCGGGCGCCGCGCGCGAGACCTGTGACGCCGATGCAGGTGCGCGCTGGCCGCCGGCCCTCGGGAAAGTATCCGGCGTAGACCTCGTTCATTCGCGCGTAGTCGTCGTCGAAGTGCAGCAGATAGACGCGTGCTGCTGCGACATCGGCAAGGCCCAGCCCGCAGCCTTCGAGCACGGTAACGAGGTTCTTTATCACCTGATGAGTCTGCTCTTCGATCGTCGCCGGATAGGGCGATGTGTTCGACCTGCCCTCGAATGGCATCTGCCCGGTCACGAACACCCAGCCATCGGCTTCGACGGCGTGACTGAACGGCGCGACCGGATCGGGAGCGCCGGCTATCATGTGAAACAACAGGTCGGACATCGGCTTGGGTCGCTTTTCTGCGTCATTCTACGATCGAGGAGGTAAACCATGCGGCCGATACCCGTCGGGGCCAAGAGTTCGTTTTCGCTGGTCGTCAGCACCGAGCACCTGGCCAACCGCTTCAAGGACGCGACGCTGCCCCCGGTGCTGGCGACGCCGGTGATGATCATGATGATGGAAAACGCGGCGCTCAACGCCATCAAGCCCTACCTCGATGCCGGCGAAAGCGCGGTCGGAACACGGGTCGACGTTCAGCACCTGGCGGCCACTCCTGCCGGGTGCACCGTCTCCGCCGAGGCGGAGGTGACGCGGGTCACAGGCAAGCTGGTAGCGTTTCGCATCGACGCGACCGACGGCGTACAGCGCATAGGCACAGGCACCCACGAGCGCATGGTCATCGAGCTCGGGCGATTCATCGAACGGCTGAATCGGAAGCCCGGCTAGGCGCCGGACGCGCGCGTCACCGGCGTTCGTTGCTGCAGTTGATTGCGCGGTGGTGGAGACGCGCCCCGCTCGCCAGGTTCCGCCGTGAGCGGGCCGATCCAATGCTGTAACGCCAGACGGCCATGCGCGGCAACCAAGACAACCCGCGAGCCCTTCCCGCGCCTGATCCAGCCGAGCTCGATCATCCGGCCAAGCAACGCTGCGCCGACGGCGCCGGCGAGATGATGGCGACGCTCGCTCCAATCCAGACAGGCTTGGCAAAACTTTCGCCGCTGCAAGGCCAGCGCGGCCGTGTCGATCCCCAGCTGCCGCAATAAGCGGTGGCCGTGGGCGGTGAGAACCAGGCCGTCGCTCGCCGGCGCGAGCGCACGCCGGGCCAGCAGGCGATCATGGATTGCAACGCCCAGTTCGCCGGCGAGGTGGTCGTAGCACACGCGCGCCTGGCGCAGCGCCGGTTCGCGCGGACTCAGCCGGTGCCGCAGCGCACCGGTACGGAAAGCGACGCCCATCAAGGACTCCAGCAACTGGGCGACATCGCGGTCGGCCAGGCGGAAATAGCGATGCCGTCCCTGGCGCTCGACGGCGAGGAGTCCGGCATCCAGCAGTTTGGCGAGGTGGGCGCTGATCGTCTGCTTGGTCACGCCGGCGACGGCGGCAAGCTCGGTCGCCGTCAGCGCCCGATCGGCCATCAGCGCGGTAAGCACTTCGGCGCGCGCATGATCGCCGATCAAAGCGGCGATGCCGACGATGTTCGGGCCGTCTTTCATGGTTCGATGCTAAACGAACCATCGCAGCGTTGCAAGCGATAGAATGATCGTCGCCAAGTCTCCTGCGAGCAATCGATGACGATCACATGCTTCATCCGCTACGAGATCGATCCGTTCCAATGCGAGGCATTCCGCGAATACGCGGCGCGCTGGGCGACCATCATTCCGCGCTGTGGCGGCGACTTGGTCGGCTATTTCATGCCGCACGAGGGCACCAACAACGTCGCCTGGGGCCTGATTGCGTTCGACAGCCTCGCCGCTTACGAAGCGTACCGCACGCGCCTCAAGGCCGACCCCGACGGGAGAGCCAATTTTGCGCTGGCCCAGGCGAAGCGGTTGATCCTCCGTGAAGAGCGAAGCTTCGTCGAACCGGTCAGCGGAACGTTTCGCCTCCCCGCTGCCACGACTACGGGATGATCCGCGTCTGGAATCGCGGCGCGGAGCGGATCTAGCGCAACCGCCGACGCTTCAGGCTTGCGCGCCGGTCCGAGGCTGCGGTGCACGCGCGAGCGGGGACAGCCAGGCGAGCAGCGCCCGCGAATCCATCGCGCCCGACTGCCGTGCGATTTCGCGGCCGTGGTCGAACACGATCAGCGTAGGAATGCTCCGGATGGCATGGCGGGCGGCGATATCCTGCGCGGCTTCGGTGTCGAGCTTCGCGAGCCGCATCCGCGGCTCGAGCTTGCCCGCCGCTTGCGCGAAGTGGGGCGCCATCATTCGGCAGGGGCCGCACCACGCGGCCCAGAAATCGACCGCGACCGGAATGTCGTTTTTACCGGCATGACGGTCGAAATTGGCCGCGGTCAGGTCGGCCGGTTGGCCGACGAAGAGCTGCCGCTTGCAATGGCCGCAGATCGGCGCGTCGGCAAGGCGGGCTTCCGGCAACCGGTTGATGGTATTGCAGTGGGGGCACACGATGTTCAAGGCGGGATTCACGGCGCGGCCATGGGTGAAGTCGTGCTGCGTAGATGGGTTCCGAGGCGGGGTTTCACAAGCCCGGGAAAGCGCGCCGGCGGAGTTATGATCGCCTCGATGCGCTACCGCCTGACAGATATCCCGGCAATGCTTGGGACGCCGGCCGGCCGGCGGCAGGTCGCCGACGGCGTCGCTTATCGGCTCTGGCCGGTGATGTCGCGCCTGGCGAGGCTGTACCGCCGCACGATCGCGCGCAGGACCCGTGTCGTCGCGGTCGTCGGGTCGTTCGGCAAATCGACGACCACGCGCGCGGTTGCGGCGACTCTGGCGGCGCCACAACCGACTTCGATGACCGCCAACGCGTGGACTTCGGTCGCGATGGCCATTCTCCGTATCCGGCCCTCGCAGCGGCATGCGGCGATCGAGGTCGGCATCGGGGGCCGCGGTCAGATGGAGCAGTATGCGCGGCTGGTGCGTCCCGACTTGACCGTGGTTACGTCGATAGGAAGCGAGCATCACGGCAGTCTGGGCTCGCTCGATGTGACGCGTGAGGAAAAGTCACGGATGATAGCGGCGATGCCGGATGCCGGCATCGCCGTGCTCAACGGCGACGACCGCAACGTGCTTGCCATGAAGGCGCATGCCCCGGGCCGGGTGATCGCGTTCGGCTTCGGCCCCGGCTGCGATGTTCGCGCCGAGCATATCCGCCTCGATTGGCCCCATGGAACGCGCTTTCAGCTCGAGGCGTTCGGCCAGCGCCGGGAAGTGGCGATTCGCCTGGTCGGCCGCCAGATGGTTTATCCGGTTCTCGCCGCCATTTCGGTTGCGCTGGCTGAAGGCGTCGATCTGGACGAGGCCTTGGCGCGCGTCCGCCCGCTCCCGCCGACCCCCGGCCGCATGGAGCCCGTTCCGCTGGCCAACGGCGCTATCGTCCTTCGCGACGATTACAAGTCGACGCTCGAAACCATTCACGCCGCGCTCGAGGTGCTGGCGGAGATTCCAGCGCCTCGCCGTGTCGTGCTATTCGGCGATCTATCGGAGCCGCAGGGCCACGAGCGGCCGATCTACCTCGCGCTGGGCATACGCGCGGCGCGGGTCGCCTCGCGGCTGGTCGTCATCGGGCGGGGCTTCCGGCGCTACTGGGCAGGGGCACGGCGCGCCGGCATGCCGCGTTCGGCGGTCGTCGACGGCGGACGCACCGTGCAGGAGGCCGCGGCAGTGCTGCAAAAAATCCTGCAGCCGGGCGACGTGCTGCTGCTCAAGGGACGGCGGCCGCAAAAACTCGATCGAGTCCGCATGATCCTGCAGGGCCGCAGCGTGCGCTGCGACATACCGTTCTGCGACATCCGCTCGATGGAATGCGAGAACTGCCCGATGCTGGAACGCGGTTGGGGAAGGCATCGCGTGATCATGTAGCTCACGCCTCGGCAGATCGCCGGACTCCTACCCGTCGGCGTCGACGGGAATCGCTCGCACCGACAGCACGCCCTTGATCGCCGCGATCGATCGCACCAGCGACTCGTCGACCGGGCTGTCGACGTCGACCAGCGTGTACGCCATTTCGCCGCGCGACTTGTTGACCATCGTGTGGATGTTCAGGCCCGCCTTGGCCATCGTCGACGAGATCTGGCCCAGCATGTTGGGCACGTTGGCATTCGCGATGGCCACCCGGTGCGGCGCCTCGCGCGGCATCTCGACATCGGGAAAGTTGACCGCGCTGGCGATCGTTCCATGCTCCAGATATTCACGGACGTGGTCGACGACCATCACCGCGCAGTTCTCCTCGGCCTCGGCGGTCGATGCGCCCAGATGGGGCAACGCGACCACGTTGGGCTCGTCCTTCAGCGCCGCGCTGGGAAAATCGCACAGATAGTATTTGAGCCGGTGAGTGCGCAGCGCCGCGACGACCGCAGGTTCGTCCACTATCCCGTCGCGCGCGAAGTTGAGCAATACCGCACCGGGCTTGGTGACGGCGAGACGCTTGTCGTCGATCAACTGTCGCGTCGACGGCAACAGCGGCACATGCAGGGTGACGAAATCGGAATGCTTGAGCACCTCTTCGATACTGTTGGCCTTGCGCACGCTGGATGGCAGGCGCCAGGCCGCGTCGACGGTGATTTCCGGATCGAAGCCGATGACCTTCATGCCGAGCTTGATCGCGGTGTCAGCCACCAGGCTGCCGATCGCGCCCAGGCCGATGATGCCGAGCGTGCGTTGCGGGAGCTCGACCCCGGCGAATTGTTTTTTTCCTTCCTCGACGCGCGCCTCGAGATCCGGCGCGCCGGAATCGAGCGAGTCGACATAGCGAAGCGCCGGGACGACGTTGCGCGCCGCCAGAAGCAACGCGGTGAGCACCAGCTCCTTGACCGCGTTCGCGTTGGCCCCGGGCGCATTGAACACCGGCACGCCTCGGGCGGACATCTCCGCGACCGGAATGTTGTTCGTTCCCGCGCCGGCCCGGCCGATCGCCTTGACGCTGGCAGGAACGACCATCGCATGCATATCGTGCGAGCGCACGATGATCGCATCCGGCTTGTCTACCGTCTTGCCGACCGTATAACGCGTCGACGGGAAGCGATGCAAGCCGTGCGTCGAGATCTGGTTGAGCGTCAGGATCCGGTACTGGCTCATCGTGAGCGCCTGTTGACTCCGGCCCTAGCCATGCTCGCGCTCGAAGTCCTCGAGGTAGCTGACCAGCGTCTGCACTCCCTCGATCGGCATCGCGTTGTAAATCGACGCGCGCATGCCGCCGACGGCGCGGTGTCCTTTCAGCTGGACCATGCCGCGCTCCTTCGCACCCTTCAGGAACGCCTCGTCCAGCGAAGCGTCCCGCAGCTTGAACGGCACGTTCATCCGCGACCGGTCCTCCTTGCGCACCGCCGTCAGGTAGAACTCGCTGCGGTCGAGGCAGTCGTAAACGAGTTTCGCCTTGGCGACATTCCTGCTCTCGATCGCCGCGATACCGCCTTCGCGCAGCAGCCATTCGAAGACCAGACCGGCGACGTAGATGGCATAGGTCGGCGGCGTGTTGACCATCGAATCGTTCGCAGCCTGCTCTTTCCAGTGGAAAGCCGACGGGATGATCGGCAGCGCACGATCGAGCAAATCATCGCGCACGATGACCAGGGTCAGGCCTGCTGGTCCCGCGTTCTTCTGCGCGCCGCCGTATATCACTCCGTATTTCGCCACGTCGACCGTTCGTGACAGGATGTGCGACGACATGTCCGCCACAAGCGGAACGGCACCAGTGTCGGGGGTCCACTGGTACTCGACCCCGCCTATCGTCTCGTTGGTGCAGACGTGCACGTACGCCGCTGCGGCGTCGAGCTTCCACGTTTCGCGCGGCGGAATATAGGTGAAGTTCCGGTCCTCGGCGGAGGCGGCGACATTGACCGTGCAGTATTTTTTCGCCTCCTTGATCGATTTTTTCGACCACTCGCCGGTGTTGATGTAGTCGGCGGCAGTCCTGCCGGCCAGCAGATTCATCGGGACGAGCGCGTTTTCCGCGATTGCCCCGCCCTGCAGGAACAGCACCTTGTAATTCGCGGGAATCGACAGCAGCGTGCGCAGGTCGGCTTCGGCCTTCGCGGCGATGCCGATGAACTCCTTGCCCCGATGGCTCATCTCCATCACCGACATGCCGCTGCCATGCCAGTCGAGCATCTCGGCGGCCGCCTGGCGCAGCACAGCCTCGGGGAGCACGGCGGGCCCCGCGCTGAAATTGAACACTCGCATCGAAAGTTCCGGAAAGAATCAGAGGGGACGCGCCCGCATTGTAACTTGCGGCGCGCACGACGAGCCTTTCGGACGCGCTGGGGCGGGCCTGCGGATGGGGCTCGCCTCCGCAGCGCGATTGCCGGCCTAGAGGTTATCGGCGATAAATCGCGCGCAATCGCCGCGCCATATGGTGGCTCCCGTGCTGTTCAGCCGAAAGGGCAGGCCGGTGAAATTGTCCTTGATGAACTTGCGCTCCGCGCTATCCGCTGCGCAGCTGAAGTTGCCGGCGGTATTGATCGATGGACGCGGCTGTCCGACGCTCCACGACACGGTTTGCCCGCTGTCGTTGTTCACAAAAGTCAGCATGTTGAGTTCCTTTGGTTGGTCCGATCCCCGCGCCACGCGCGGGCGCCATCGTCGCGGCATTTCCGCGCGACTCGATTCCCCCGCCATCAGCATATGCCGGATCGAGTGCGCGCGCACCTCCGCTGCAGCGGACCCGACGGCCGGGAGAATCAGGCCTGAAGGCGCCGGAGCAATGCGTCGATGATGTCGTCCCGGTCGATCGATCTCAACCGGTGCTGGCGCAGGACGCCGGCCAGCTCGTCCCTGTCGATCGCCTTATAGTCGGCGCGGATGAAAATACCGGCGATGGCTCGCTGCACGCTTATCGACCTTGCATTGGGAAACAGCCGCATCAGCTCATCGAGGCTCTCGCGATCGGACACATACTGGCCTGCGAGCGTATTGAGCGCCCGGACCTGCGCATCGGGATCCGTCATGCCCGCGACGCGCGTCGCGACCGAGCGCAGCTCACCGACATCGCCGATCGGCCTGTGCTGAAGGTAAACCTGCGCGATCTGGACCTCTTCGTTGTTGGCGCCCGTCAACGCCTGCAAAACGCGAGTACGGCCGTCGACGCTTCCCAGGCAGGCCAGGATTGCAGCTTGCGGTGCATTATCGGCGGCTCCCGGCGACACGCGGATCCGGCCAAGCTCGGGATCCAGCGCGTGATCCCGGTTCAACGAACAGACGAGATCGACGTCCGCGGAACCTATCCTGCCACCCGTCAGCAGATCCTGCGCCAGACGCACCAGCTCGTCCCGCTCACCGTCCGCGGAAAGCCATCCGAGCTTTCGCGCCAGCTTAATCATGCGCGCCCTGAGCGGCGGCTCGTCGGCGTCGCGGGCAAAGCTGAGGAAGCGCTCGCGCGCCGGCTGATCGTTGGCAAGCTTGTCGAAGGCCGCAGTGAAAGACGGCGTCTGGCGCTCGCTTTCGGTCAACGATGCGGCAAAGCTTTCGATGCGGTCGAGAAACATCCGCACTTCGGCCATGTCGCGGCCGAGGATCTGATGAATGAATGCCAGCGTCTGCGCCGGCGAAAGCCTATCGTCGACGAACTGGCAGACCTCCTGGCGATATCCGGCGCGCGGATCCGACGCGCGCATGCCCGCGGCGGCTGTCATCCCGTTGGTGGAAAACTGACCGAGAAGTCTCGCATTGACCCGGCCGCTGCCGACTTCAGCACTGGAGGCGGAGTGAAAGTAACGGTTCAAGGTGCTCGCGGCGGTCGCGCCGACCGGAGCAACCGACGAAAATCCGTAAATCACCGGGACGTTGACGAAGATGCGGCGCATGCCGTCCCGATTGCTTTCGCTGTGCCGTGCATTCAAGGCACGCGCGACGCGCTCGGCATCGGCTTTGGAGCGGCCGGCGCGAATCATCGTGCGCGCGATTTCGGCCGACGCGCTTATGCCGGCTTCGGGGTTCAGGGTATTGCACCCGAAAATGTAGACTTCCTTAAGCTGCGAGAATAGTCCCGGGCAGGAGTTGCTGCAGGAGGCGCGCTCCATCTCGGCGACCGGCAGGAATTCATTCGAGTCCAGGTGCTCGGAGAAGAATTCCTCGCCGTTGAAATGGCCGGAGATGATCAGAACGTCGCAGCGGACCCGCTGCCGGCAGGCCGAAGCGAGCCAGTCGGGCCGGCCGCGCTCCACCAGCTCGACGAACTGATATTTGTCTTCGGGGAGATAGCGCCGGAAGGTTTGCTTCTCATCGGGGGAATTGACGGTGATCGTGCAGACGGTGCTTTTGGCCGCGCGCGCCTGAGGAAAAACGCAGAGCGTGGTCAGCAGTGTGAGCAGAAGAGCAAAATTCCTGGCCATCGGCATGCTCTACCTCTTGACACCGCATGCCGCGACAACGAGAGCAGACGTTGCAGAAGCCAGCAGATGAATTCGCCGTTGCGTCAGGCAACGCGACGGTTTCGCGAAGCTCGCTTTGGCAATTGACATGATCGCCGCAATTAGCTGCAAAGTTCTGTACGGTGGCCCACGTTCATCGCAGCGATGCGAACAAAGGGCCCGATGCGCGCGAAGACTCGCAGCAGTGCGCGCCTTCGCAGTGCACACCGTATCGAAACTGGCGCGTGGGCGGTATCGGAGCCGCGCTGAAGCGCGTGTAGGACGGACTGAGTTGCGGGATCAGACGCTAACTACGCGGCAGACGCCGGCGCGGCCCGCGATGCAACCGGCGCCTTTGAAACCTGCTGTCGTTCATCCTGCGGTACTGCGAAGCTTAGGCCTGGAGGCGGCGGATGAGGACGTCGATCAGGTCCTCGCCGTCCGGAGACTTGATGCGGTGCTGGCGCAACATGCGCACGAGGTCCTGCCGGGGGAGCGAGCGATAGTCTGAGCGGATAAAGACGCCGGCGAGCGCCCGCTGGACGTTCACCGACGTCGCGACGGGGAACAGGCGCGCCAGCTGCTCCAGGCTTTCGCGGTCGGCCAGATAGTAATGCGCCAGCGTATCGAGGGCACGAACCTGTGCGTCCGATCCGGGCATCCGTGCAATTCGCGCGGCCACGTCGCGCAGCTCGTTCACGTCGGTGATTGGGTGGTGATGCAGGTAAACCCGCGCGATCTCGACATCGGCATCGCCGCGAGCGGTCAGCGCCTGCAAGACCCGTTCGCGGTCTTTCGCACTGCCCAGGCAGGCGAGCAGCGCCGCGTCGGAAACGCTTTCATTGCGCAGCGGCGACCGCTCGAGGCGCTGTACCTGATCATCCAGGCTTCGATCCTTGTTCAGCGAGCAAACCAGATCGACCTCGGCCGAGCCGATCGACCTTCCCGCCAGCAGCTCGCTCAGCATGCGTGCGATCTCGGCCTTTTCGTCCTCGGGTGAAAGCCAGCCAAGCGTCCGAGCCACGTGAACCATGCGGCTCCGGACCTGCGGGCGATCGACGTCGCGTGCGAACGTCATGTACCGATCCCGCGCCAGCTGATCCCGGGCGATCTCGTCTCGTTGCTGGATGAACGCGGGAGCCTGCCGATCCTCTTCGGTCAACGACGCGTAAAACGCCTCGATGCGCTCGAAGAACATACGCACCTCGGCCATGTCGCGGCCCAGGATTTGATGGATGAAGGCGAGTTTCTGCGCCGGCGAACGCTGCTCGTCGAAGAATTGGCAGACTTCGCGACGGTAGTTCGCGCGCGGATCGGCGTCCCCCATCCCTGCGGTGGCGGTCATCGAGCTTCCGGCGAACTGGCCCAGCAGGCTCGAGCTGGCGCGACCGCTGCTGAATTCGCTGCTACCGGACGACAGCAGGTGGCGGCCGAGAAGCGGCGCTGCCGCTGCGCCCAGCGGCGCCATTGCCGAAAAGCCGTAAATGACGGGAACGTTGGCGAAGATGCGGCGCATGCCCTCGCGATTGCTTTCGCCGTGGCGCTCGTTCAAGGCGCGCGAGACGCGCTCGGCGTCGGCACTCGAATATCCGGAACGCACGAGGCTGCGCGCGACTTCCGCCGCGGTGCTGTCGGGTGTCGCCCCATTCAGCGTGTTACAGCCGAACAGGTAGACTTCTTTCAGCTGCGAAAACAGGCCGCCGCAGGATGCACTGCAGGACGCGCGTTCCAGTTCGGCGACCGGCAGCGATTCGCGCGCGTCCAGGCGATCGGAATAGAACTCGGTTCCCCCGTCGAAATGACCGGAAATGACCAGAACGTCGCAACGCAGGGACTGGCGGCAAGCCGATGCCAGCCAATCGGGGCGACCCCGCTCGACCAGCTCGACAAACTGAAATTTGTCCTCCGGCAGGACCCGGCGCAACGTTTCCTTTTCGTTGGGCGAGTTCACGGTGACCGTGCAGACGGTGCTCTTGCCCGCATGAGCCTCGAGCACACCAAATGCAAGCAGCAAGGCAAGCAGGGACGCGAATGTTCGGCGGGTAGGCATCGATCGGAAGGGCGCGCTCTAGTCTCTGGCGCGCGACAGTATTTCATGACGCGAGCATTCCGGACAGGGCTATTCGTCCGCCCATTGCGCTCTTCTGGCGGCCGGCGTGACCTCTCCTGGTGCCGGTGACGCGGGGCGAGCCGGGTGAAACGACCGGCCGCGAGAGTTGGTCAATACGGGACCGGCGCGGCCTTCAGCGGCCGCAAATCGGTCGAAATCGAGGTCGCCCCGTCGACGACTAGGACGTGCCCTTCCTGGATCGTGACCTGCAGCCGCATCGAGCGGCCGGCCAATTGGGCGAGCGCCCGGCTCGCGTCGAGTGGAACCTCGGTGACGGTAAGACCCTCCTGGCGCTCGAGCCTTGCTCGCGCGCCCTCCCACCACAGCTCCACGGCACGACCGCCATACGCCAGGATATCGACCGAGCGGGCACGGCCACAGGCCTTGCGCACCGCGCGCTCGTCCGGCAGGCCGACGTCGATCCATCGCTCGATCGCGCCGGTCAGGTCCCTCTGCCACAGGTCGGGCTCATCCTCGGCGCTCAAGCCGCGTCCGAATTCCAGAGCTTCGTCGGCGTGGAGGGCGAAGGCGAGCAAGCGCACCATCATGCGCTCATCGGTCTCCGACGGGTGTCGCGCAATCCGCAATGAGTGATCGCGGTAGTAGCCCCGCTCGACGTCGGCAATCGACAGCTCGACTTTGAAGATCGTGGATTTGAGTGCCATGGATTGGCGACAGCACGCACCGGCGCGCCCGTCACGATAACCGACGACGCTGCCGAGTCAAGGCTTGGCTTCGTTTTGCGGGCACCGCCGGGTTAGCCGCGCGCTCATGCCGCACGTGGCCCGATTCATGCATTTCCAACAGCAGGGAAAGCCGCGCGGCGGCTTTGTCCCCAGAAGTGGGAATCGGCAGGAAGTTTTTACCTGTCGTGTTGCAACAATTCCAACCGTCTATGAAAGGACTGGCCATGGCACTCATCGATTTCATCCGGGATGCCGGCGAAAAGCTGTTCCACACATCGAAGTCGTCCGGGCAGCAAGCGCAGCAAACCTCCACTGCCGAGGCGACCAGGTCTTCGTCTGAAAGCGTGAAGGCTGCGGACGCTGCCGCGGGCGACGCCATTCTTGGCTATATCAAGGCGCAAAACCTCGACGCGACGGCGCTGACTGTCACGTACGACAGCTCGACCAGCACTGCGACCGTATACGGCGTCGCGCCAGACCAGGCAACGCGCGAGAAGATCATCCTGTGCGCCGGCAACGTCTCGAGCGTCTCGCACGTCGATGACCGCATGAGCGTCGAGCAGCGCGGTCCTGAAGCCAAGTTCTATACGGTCAAGAGCGGCGACACGCTCTCGAAGATTGCCAAGGAGTCCTACGGAGACGCCAACCAGTACGACAAGATATTCGAAGCCAATCGACCGATGCTCAAGAGTGCCGACAAGATCTACCCAGGTCAGGTCCTGAGAATTCCGTAGGCGCGACGACGTGCATTGCTGCCGCGTCCGCGGAACGGGTTCGGGGGGTTAAAGGAGCGCGCCGATGATCTCGCCAAAAGAGCTCTGGTTGCTGGTCAAACAGTCGCTAAGCGCATGGCTGGAGGATCGAGCGGCCAGCATGGGAGCGGCGCTCGCCTATTACACGGCTTTCTCGATCGCGCCATTGCTGATCATTGCCATCGCCGTCGCGGGCATCGCGTTTGGGCGCGATGCCGCACAAGCGGCGGTGGTCGGTCAGCTGTCGGGGCTTCTCGGCGAGGGGGCAGGAAACGCCATCGCCGAGATGCTGAAGAGCACGGCCAACCTTGGCAGCAGTATCCTCGCGATCGTGATAGGCGTAGGGGCTCTGATCCTGACTGCAACGACGGCGTTCGTCGAATTGCAGGATGACCTGGACCGGATCTGGAAGGCCAAGCCTCGAGCAGGAAGCGGCTTGTTGAATCTGATCCGATCTCGACTGTTGTCGCTTGGAATGGTCCTGGCGATCGGCTTTCTTCTGGCCGTCTCGCTGGTCCTTAGCGCGGCCGTCGCCGCACTCGGAAATTCTCTGCTTGGCGAAGCCGAATTTCTGCTGCAGGCGGTTACGTTTCTGGGGTCCTTCGCCGTAATAACCGTGCTCTTCGCGATGATCTACAAAGTGCTTCCCAACGTGGAAGTCGCCTGGGAAGACGTGTGGATCGGCGCCGCCATTACCGCGTTGCTGTTCGATATAGGCAAGCTGCTGATCGGCTTGTATATCGGGAAAAGCTCGGTCGCTTCGTCTTTCGGCGCCGCCGGCCCGTTCGTCGTGCTGATGCTATGGATCTATTATTCGACGCAGATCTTCCTGCTGGGCGCGGAGTTTACCAATGCCTATGCGCACCGTCACGACGCACAGCCCGTTGCGCGGGAAGACCTACCGCGCAGCCGGCAGACTCCGGTCATCGTCCCGCAGCCTGTGCCGGAACAACAGGACACAGCGCCGGCCCGCTCGGCGCCGCTGGGCGGCTTCGACAGCTCCCCCGGGGTGCGGCGCTGGCTGGGCGTGTCCGCCGCAGGGCTGCTCACCGGGCTGGCGCTGAGCCGGATGGCTCGCGGCAACACGTCAAAATCGAGATAGCAAAAAACATCGAGACGACATCATGCGACTTCTGGTCACCGCACAAGCGCTGCAGATCATCCGACGTGCATATTCCCTGCTGGCGAATGCGCGCGATTTCAGTCGCGACGTCGTCGAGCTCGTCAAGCTCGAAGCCAAGCTTGCGATGGAAAGCCTTGTCTCGATCGCGATTCTCTCGGTCGTCGCCATCCTGTTTCTCGCCACTGCATGGATCCTGCTGGTACTGAGTCTGGTCGCATGGCTTGCCGATTCGTGGCTCAGCCTGCATGTATCGCTTCTCGTGGTGGGCCTCGCCATTGTCGCTGCTTCGTTGCCTGTTCTGTTCATGATCAAGGGACGGGCGGGGAATCTCGCCTTCAAGGCGACGCGCCGTCAGCTCGGAGGCGGGTCATGACCGGAACATCGACGAATCTGCGCGAGCAGATAGCGTTGGCTGAACAGCGCGTGCGACTGGAAAAACTGAATCTGCGGATCGCCGCCCATGGCTTGCGGTCCTCGGCAACGAAGGTCGTTTCCGGGCCGATCGGACTGACTGCGTTGTTTGTCGCTGCCGCAATCGCGGGATCCGTCGGCGAGCGCAAGCTGGCAAGGCGCTGAGTGACGAGGAGCCCGCGCGGGCGCCGCGCTGCGGTCGCCCAAAGGCGCCCTCAACTGACGTCGAGGCAGCCGGCGCCGCGGCTGTTCGATTTTGCCGGCTGATGCCTGTCCGCGTCCTGCGGGCAACGCGCTTCGGGTAGCCGGGAGCGATTCGCCTTGTCGCACCCGACTGCCGGCTGAATTTCAGCAGCAGCCTCCCTCGCGGCGGCGGTGACCACTTCGGCCGGCCGCATTGCGAGAGCCTGCGACGCCGGCATGGCGCGGCGCGCCTCGCTGTCAGAGTCGATCGTCGCGGGCGCTACCACCAGCAGACCGAACGTGAGCGCCGTCATGGCGAATGCTGCGATTCCACAAGCCACGCCCGGTAACGCAGTTCGATACTCGTTCACGATTCGGCCCCTGCCCTGGCTGCTTTCCACTGCACGCCCGCGCGCATCGTGGCGGGGAAGGCTTGACGGGACGAAAGCATCGGGCCGTTCGAAGGGCGCTTTGGACTGTGCCATCGGTATCTCCTCATGTCACGGTCGAAGAATAAGAGATACACTGGTATCCAATAAGAGCCACGTAAGGGCATTTTTATGGATCCAGATTTCGAGCTCCCGATCAGCCTGCCGTCCCGGGATTCACGCAATTTGCTGCGAGCCCTGCACGGACAATTGAGAGCGGCGATCCTCGATGGCCGACTGCAACCCGGCTCGCGACTGCCGCCGACGCGCGCCCTGGCCGCGGCTTACGGCGTGTCGCGCAATACCGCCGTGGCCGCGTACGACTTGCTGCTAAGCGAGGGTTATCTCGCCACCCGTCCGAGGGCCGGGGCCTACGTGGCGGACATCCGCCCGCGGTCATCCAGTCGCGGGACCGCGACAGGTGCCGCCGGAACCGATCCGCGCTTGCAGCCGTTTTGGCGCAAGTCCCGCGTTCCTGTTCACTTGCATTCGCCGATGTCGACGCGTTTCGACTTTCGACTCGGCGTACCCGACAAACGATTCTTCCCGTTCGATGCCTGGCGGCGGCTGACAGCGAGGGCGATCCGCAGCTTCGCGAAGAAGCCGGCCGCCTACGCCGAGCCGCAGGGTCTTCCGGAATTGCGCGAAGCGATCGCCAAGCACGTTTCCTTCGCGCGCGCCGTCGCCTGCCGGCCCGAAGACATTGTCGTTACCGCCGGCTCTCAGCAGGGGCTCGATCTTCTCGCCCGCATCCTGATCTCTCCGGGCCGAACCGTGGTCGCCGTCGAGAACCCCGGCTATCCACCGCTGCACGCGGCTTTCGCCGCTGCCGGCGCCAGGATCGTCCCCATCCAAGTCGACCGTGACGGGATTGCCGTGCAGCGACTGCCGACCGACGCGCGCGTGATCTGCGTGACGCCATCTCATCAATTTCCACTCGGCACCACAATGACCACCCGACGGCGAACCGCCTTGCTCGAATTCGCCCACGCCCACGGCGCCGTCATCATCGAAGACGACTATGACGGCGAATTCCGCCTTGGCGCCCGGCCGCTCGATGCGCTGCAGACCCTCGATCGAAGCGAGTCGGTCTTTTATGTCGGGACGTTTTCGAAGAGTCTCTTCCCGGAAATGCGCATGGGTTTTGTCGTTCCCCCGCCCTGGGCGCGACCCGCGCTTGTGGCCGCGAAGCAGTGCACTGACTGGCACTGTGCGGTCCTCGAGCAGGAAACGCTGGCGGCGTTCATCGCCGAAGGACATCTGGCGCGGCATGTGCGCAAGATGCGCCAGGTCTACGGTGCGCGCTACCTGACGCTTCTCGGCTGCCTCAAGCGCGATTTTCACCGCTGGCTGGAGCCGATTCCCTCTGCCGTCGGATTGCACCTGGCGGCGCTCTTGAAAACGCCGGTCGACGTCGACGCACTGGTGGACCGGGCTCGACACGAGGGCATAGGAATCTACTCGTTGCGGGAATTCTATTTCGGCAGGACCGTTCGGCCAGGATTGGTGTTCGGCTACGGCGCGATCGACGAGCGCGATATCGTCGAAGGCTTGTTGCGCGTTCGACGTCTGTTGCCGCGATAGCCGATTGTCCGCATCGGCGGGCGAGAGCACGACGTACTCTCGCGATGAGTGGGGTGGCTGATGGGACTCGAACCCACGACAACCGGAATCACAATCCGGGACTCTACCAGCTGAGCTACAGCCACCATGGTTACCGCCGCCTGTCGCGGCGCGTCGATGTTTGGCGCGCCCGACAGGACTCGAACCTGTTACCCCCGGCTTAGAAGGCCGGTGCTCTATCCGAATGAGCTACGGGCGCCCTGCACGATCAAAGCCTCTTCTCGTGAAGCCGATCCAGCCGGTCGTCGGGGGAGGGAGGGATTTGGGCTCCCGACATCCTGCTCCAAATCAACGCGTAATCATATCGTATCGCGCCGATCTGTCACAATAACGATGGGAAGGTCCATGCGAATCAGCGCAATTGTTACGCTAACTTCGCCATTGCGCGTTCCCGGCGCGGCGCACGATGCGGCGCCCACGATCGGGGCGACACTGCGCTGTGCGATCTTCGTGGTGGCAATCGGCTGCGCGGCAGCAACCGATGCGCAAGAAATCGCCGAACCGCCGCGCAGCGCCGATGGCGTCTCTCCAGCCGCAGCACCGCCGGAGACCAAGCGCGAAGGTCGTGCACGATTCGTCGATCCCAAGGATGGACAGTTCGACCTCGGCTATTTTCTCGAGGACCCGCGCGGCTTCCTTCCCATCCCGATCTTGGTTACCGAACCGGCCGTCGGCTATGGCGGTGGCGCCGCCGGCATGTTTCTTCGCCCTCGCAAGGAAGCAGGTGAGGAGGGCTGGGCGCGGCCGGACATCTCCGCCGTCGCCGGGCTCGCCACTCAGAATGGCACGTGGGCGACGTTCGCAGGCGATGCGAGCCGCTGGCTGGACGGGCGACTGCGCACGCTGGCCGGTGCAGGCACCGGCCAGGTCAATCTCGACTTTTACGGCCTCGGCCTCGATCGCCCCTCGTTCGACCAGAAGGTTCGCTACTCGCTTCAGTTCAACGGCGCCGTCGTCCAGGCCAACTGGCAGCTTGGGCCCAAGTCGCCGTGGGCGATCGGATTGCGCTATGTCTTTGCCGACGTCGATCCGAAGCTGCGCGACCAGCCGGCGTTCCCGGGGTTGACCGACCGGGTTCGAGTGAAGGTCTCCGCCCCGACCGCCGTCGTCGAGTACGATTCGCGGGATAGCGTCTTTACGCCGACACAGGGCATCTACGCGGAATCGTCGTATCTGGCTTCTCGCGAGTCTCTTGGAGCAAGCGGCGACTTCGAGCGCTTCCAGCAGGTCGTAATTGGATGGCGGTCCTTCCCGCATCGAGTGACGCTCGGGGCGCGAGCGGACTATGGGTGGGCATCCGATGGCACGCCGTTCTTCCTGCGGCCCTACATCCAACTGCGTGGCGTGCCCGCCATGCGATACCAGGGCGACCAGATGGCGTCATTCGAGCTGGAGGCGCGCTGGCAGGTCTTCGGCCGGTGGAGCCTCGTTGCCTTCGGTGGGGCCGGCACGACCCGTACCACCCGCGATGCTTTCTCGGCCACTCAGAACGTCGGCAGCGGCGGGGTCGGTTTTCGCTACGAGCTGGCCAGCAAATTCGGACTGCACGCCGGCATCGACGTCGCGCACAGCCCGGGGACCACCGCCGTGTATTTCCAGGTGGGCAACGCGTGGTTCCGTCCGTGAACTGCGGCGATCTCCGGCGTGCGCGCCAGAGTCTTGCCGGAGAATGCCAGCTGTCGCCGGAGCACCCGCAACCACTACGGGCGGGGCTCCTCCCTTACCCATTCATTGAACAAAGTGTAGCTGACCGCGAGGACCACCGGGCCGACGAACAAGCCGATGATTCCGAAAGCGAGGAGTCCCCCGATTACACCAGCGAAAATAAGCAGCAGCGGCAGGTCAGCGCCTCTCCGGATCAGCAGCGGCCGCAGAACGTTGTCGAGACTGGCAACGACGACGGTCCAGACCGCAAGCGCAGTACCCCATCCCTGTGCGTCATTCCAGAAGAGCCAGATCACGGCCGGAACCAGCACGACAACCGTTCCGATCTGGGCGATGCACAGCAGCAGAATGACGCCGGTCAAGAGTCCCGCGAACGGCACTCCGGCAACGGCGAGACCAAGGCCTGCCAGAACGGTCTGCACCAATGCCGTGACGACTACGCCCAGCGCCACGGCGCGGATTGACTGACCGGCAAGCAGCACAACCCGCTCGCCGCGCTCGCCGGCGAGACGACTGCCGAAGCGGATCATGGCATCTCTTGCCGCTTCGCCCCGCGTATACAGGATCACCGCAATCATGACGGTCAACAGAAACTGAATGCCGAGCAAGCCGACACTGCCGAGCGCGCTCGCCAGCCACTGTGCGGCGCTGGCTGTATACGGGGCAAGGCGCGAGGCGAGCTCCCCCTTGTCCGTCCCCGCGATGCTCGACCAATACTGGGCGATTTTCGCGCCGAGCAATGGAATACGTGAAAGCCACTCGGGCGGCGCGGGGATCGGCGAAGTGGCGAGCTCGCGTATCCACCGCGTTATCGTGTCGGTGTTATCGACCAGCGTCTGGATAGCCAGCAGTAACGGCGCGACGAACACGAGCACCATTGCGCTGGACATGATCGCCACCGCCAGAGCACGCCGCCCCAATCTGGCCTGAAGCTTGAGCATCATGGGCCACGTCGCCACGACGATCATCGCCGCCCAGATTGTCGAAAGCAGGAAAGGACGCAGTATCCAGAACGAACCGCTGATCAGAATTCCCATCAGCAGGACCGCGAGGACAATGCGCGTCAGATCGGGGCGACGGACCATCGTGGACACACTCTTGTCGCAGTTGGTGCGCAACCAATCCACGAATCCCGGCCACTCGGCGGATTCGCGGGTCCTGAAGGGGCACTTGCGACGGCTCGAACCAGTGCTTGTTCTGGTCGGGGTGGAGAGATTTGAACTCCCGACATCTTGCTCCCAAAGCAAGCGCGCTACCGGACTGCGCTACACCCCGAAAGGGCTGGATTATCGCCGTTACCGGCATTGCGGGTCAATTCGCATCGCGAGGCGTTGTCGCGATCCGTTATTTCGCGAATCGTCGAATCACGCCGATCGCCTCCGCTATCGCATGGTCTCCCTGTCCCGATTTGACCGCGTGCTGCACGCAGCCGTGCAGATGGTGCTCGAGCAGCTGCAGCCCCAGCGAGTCCAGCGCGGATTGCACCGCGCTGAGCTGGGTGAGGATGTCGATGCAATAGCGGTCCTCGTCGATCATCTTGCCGATGCCGCGCACCTGACCGTCGATGCGGTTGACTCGCTTGGCCAGCGCGGATTTGGTCGGCCGTGCGACCGGCGGGTGTGCGGCAGGGTGTGCCACCATTGGGCCGGCCGGCTTACGCGACTTCATAGCCGGCGCTTTCGATCGCGGCGCGCAAGGCCGCCGTATTCGTGCGGGCTTCGTCGAAGCTCACCTGCGCCGTTCCGCCCTGCAGGCTGACCGTCGCATCGGACACACCCGGAAGCGCGGTCAGCACGCGGGTGACGCTGGCGACGCAACCGCCGCAGCTCATGCCTTCTACCTTGAGCGTAACCGTGGTCATCGATTGCTCCTCGTTGGATTCATTGCTGCGGGCGCCAGCGGCGCAACAACAGTGCGTTGCCGACCACCGATACCGAGCTCGCCGCCATCGCGGCGCCAGCGAATACCGGATTCAACATGCCGAGCGCAGCGAGCGGAATGCCCAGCACGTTGTAGACGAAGGCAAAGAAAAGGTTCTGCCGGATCTTGGCCAGGGTCGCGCGGGAAAGCAGTATGGCGTCGACGACGGCG
>Ga0134122_10000152_pt1 | contig 40421 bp, 32 predicted proteins | sample KB302_FD_96461 | JGI IMG/M metagenome (GOLD analysis project Ga0134122, IMG submission 96461) | Terrestrial soil microbial communities without Nitrogen fertilizer from Kellogg Biological Station, Michigan, USA - KB3-0-2 | ecosystem: Environmental > Terrestrial > Soil > Unclassified ... | reverse complement strand
GATCAGGTCTTTGAGCGTCGGCGGACACCCCTCATAGGAGCCGCCAAGCGATGGCACCAGATGCACCTCCCAGCCGGCCCGTCGCAGCAAGGCGGCTTCGACGAAGTCGTGGCTGAGAACGGGCCCGCCCAGCGGGGGCTGCCCCGGCAGCGGCGGCAGGCCGGCGGAACTGGCGAACGCGTCGGTACGGATGATGGCATTGTGCCCCCAGTAGTTGCCCCCAGGTCCGTGCCAGGCGGCAAGGCCCGCCGAGACGATTGGGCCGTAATAGCCGGCGGCAAACTGCTGCAGGCGGGCGAAGGCGGTTTTGCCGCCGACGAGGCGCGGCACGGTCTGGATCAGGCCGACGCGTTGGTTGTCCTCCATGCCGGCCACCAGGCGCGACAGGCTCTCTAGGCTCATGATGCTGTCGGCGTCGAGAATAATGAAATAGGGATAGGCGGCACCAAACCGCTCGATCCAGTCGCGGATATTGCCGGCCTTTTTGCCAAGGTTGGGCGTGCGCCAGCGGACAAAGACTTGCACGTCCGCCGCGGCCCGGAGTTTGGCATAGACGCGACACTCCGCCGCTCGCTCGCCGACGTCTTGCGTATCGCTGAGAATAAAGACGTCGAAGCGATCCTGGGCATTGGCCACCGCAATTTCCCGGCACATGGTCTCGACCGTGGCGGCAACGGCGGCGGCGTCTTCCCGATAGACCGGAAACAGCAGCGCGGTGCGCGCGCCCGCCGTCGGGCGCGGGGGCGGCAGCAAAAGCGTATCGCTGGTTCTCCGGACGATGAGGCAAATAAAGCCGATCAGGGCACTGGCTGAGCCAACCGCCACCCAGGCGAAGCACGCCGTGCTCAAGCACCAAAACACCAGCTGCAGCACGGTTGGCGTTTCGACCGACAGCACCCGGTAGAGCGTCCAGGCAAAGGCCGCCGACGCCAAGCCCCAAAGCAGGATCAGCGTCCCTCGGACCAATTGCACGTCTGCGTGCATGCGCCACGCCTTGCCACGGTCCGCCCAGAACACCTGCTCGGGCATGGCGCGAGGGCTGTCCTTGGGCACAAGCGCCTCACGCGCCTGCCGCAGGTCGCCGATCTCCGCCGGCATCAATCCTTTGTCCATCGGTAGAGCCAGGTTTCGGACACGGGGTTGTCGTTGGCCTGCAGCAGCAGGCGCAACTCGCTGGTGGCGGCGCCCTTGGGGTCGAAGGCAAAGGAAACGCGCAAGCCATCGATTTCGGGGTTCGTCTGCACGACCGGTGCGCTCAGCGCACCGTGGCTTGCCTCGACGCGGGCAAAGGGCAACTCGCTCGCCGGTGGCGAAACGAAGCCCTTGAAATCCACCACGAACTGGACGACGCCGGCCTTGCGCTGCGGCCCAGCGATCAGGCCCGCGCGCGTTGCGAAGACGTAGGCACCCGGCCAACTGCGCGGCACGTCGTCAGGCCAGGCGAGCTTATAGTTGAAGCTGTGGGCCGTGCCGGCGGTGAGCGCCTGGGCGGGTTTCCAGTAGGCCACGATATTGTCGTGGATTTCCTCTTCCGAGGGGATCTCGAAAAGTTCGACGGCTCCGCTCCCCCACTCCTCGCGGGGTTCGACCCAGGCGCTCGGCCGCCGCTCGTAGTCCGCCTCCAAATCCTGGAAGCCGGCAAACGAGCGCAGTCGTTGGATCAGCCCAAATCCCTTGGGGTTGCGGTCGAGGAAGTCACTCGTCTGCAGGCGGCGCGGATTGTTGAGAGGGCGCCAGATATGCTCACCCCAACCATTGAGGATGGCGAGCCCATCGGAATCGTGCACCGCAGGGCGAAAGTCGCTGATGCGGGAGCGATTGATGGGAGAGAACAGGAACATGCTGGTCATGGGGGCGATGCCGACGTCGCTGAGATCGCGGCGAGGATAGAGCGTCGTTTGCACGTCGATCGCTGTCGGCCATCCGGGAGTGACCTCGAAACGGTAGGCCCCCGTCACGGATGGACTATCGAGCAGGGCATGAATGACAATCTTGGCGGCGCCCGCCGGCGGCTTCTCGATCCAGAAGCGGCGAAACAGCGGGAACTCCTCGCCGTCGGATTTGCCGACATTGAGGGCGAGGCCGCGTGCGGATAGACCGTAGATCTGACCGCGCGAGAGGGCGCGAAAGTAGCTGGCCCCCTGGAAGACGATGATCTCATCGAACAGGTCCAGCCTGTTCAGCGGACCGGTGAGGCGAAAGCCGGAAAATCCCAAGCGTGTCTCCGGCGGCAGCTTGCCGGCGAGAGGCCCGAGGTCGAAGTAGGCGTTGTCGGGGGAGAGAGGGCGAACGTTGCCAGCGTCGACGAGGTTGATTTCGATCGGTGTCTTGAAGAGCCAGCCGGTGGGCAAGACCTGCAGCTCGAAATTCAAGTTCTCGCCGCGCCAGATCGTGCGTTCTCGGCGAAACCGGATCTGGCGAAATTGATCATAGTCCAGATCCTTCGTGGCTTTGGCGGCGTCGGTTGCCGGCGCCTCATAGGGCTTTTTCGCCAGCTCGCTTGCCGTGCGTTGCACCAGCTCGTGCGAGAAGGGCGCCGCCGCGCCTTGCGCGCTGAGCGGCGTGGCGCTGCCTACCAGCACGTAGCACAGCAGCGCACTCAGATATTGAGCTTTGCGGAACACTCTCATGCGACCGTCTGCTGCACACAACCCGACCCTGCCAAAACGACGCCTCGCCCATCGTCCGCGCTTCCACACCGCGCCGAAGGCAGCGGGTAACGTGGGATTTGCTCGATTGTTCCGGCGGCTGCGGTTAACACCGGCCATCGACGCCTGGTGTCGGCGTCCGCTTGGGCCAGCGTCTTAGCACCCCCTGGGCTCAGCACGGCCGCAGGTGCACGAGCTTGCCCGGCGCTCGCCGGGCCAAGGCGGTGCGTCCCTGCTCCAAGGCGGAACCGAAAACGCGATTTTCGCGTTGTTTGCAATGGGGCACAGGTTCTCTCCTTGGCCGGACATCGGATCGTTCGCCCGCGGCGCGGGGCTTGGGGTCTTGCGCCGGGGGAACCAGGCGACGACGTGCAGGTGAGCAGGCGATGAAGCAAGAGCTGGGGAGGCCTGGCGCGGGACCGCAGGCTGCCTTGGAGGCCGACCGCCTCTTTGCTGGCGACAGCGACATGGCCCGGCGCCTGCGCCAGTTTGACTGGAGTGCCACCTCAATTGGGCCATCCCAGGCCTGGCCGCAAAGTCTCAGAACCGCAGTGCGCATCATGCTGACCTCGCGGCAGCCGATTTGGATCGGTTGGGGCACGGATCTGATCTACTTCTACAACGACCCCTACAAGTCGATCATCGGCGGCAAGGATGCCTGGGCGCTGGGCCGGCCGACCTCGCAAGTGTGGCGTGAGATCTGGGACGATATCGGTCCCATGCTCGCCAGGGCCATGACCGGCGATGTGGGAACCTACGTGGAGGAGCAACTCCTGATCATGGAGCGGCACGGCTACCCCGAGGAGACCTACTACACCTTTTCCTATAGTCCGATTCCGGACGATGATGGCAACGCCGCCGGCATCATCTGTGCCAATACCGACGACACGCAGCGCGTGATCGGCGAGCGGCAACTGTCCCTGTTGCGCGAGCTGGCGACCAAGACCGCCGAGGCCCGCACCTGGCAGCAGGTTTGCCGGCAAGCGGCCAAGGCGCTTGCCGCCAATGCGCGCGATCTACCCTTTGCGCTGATCTACCTGGTCGAGCCCGGCGGCGGGGCAATGTCGCTGGTCGGCGCTGCCGGCATCGCCGAAGACCACGCCATCGCCCGGGGTGGGGCGACCCAGCCGGCGCTTTGGCCGCTGGCAGAGGTGTTGCGCGATCAGCAGCCGCGCCTGATTTCCGACCTTGCCGCCAGGGCGGGCGTCGGGCTTCCCTGCGGCGCATGGCACCAGCCGCCGGCGGCAGCCGTCGCCCTTCCCATCTTGGCCTCCGGGGAGACGGGTCGGGCCGGCGTCCTGATTGTCGGCTTGAATCCCTTCCGGGTGTTTGACGAAAGTTACCGAGGTTTCCTCGGCCTGGTTGCCGGGCAGATCAGCGCTGCACTCGCCAACGCCCAGGCCTATGAGGAAGAGCGCCGGCGCGCCGAGGTCCTGGCCGAACTCGATCATGCCAAGACGGCGTTCTTTTCCAATGTGAGCCACGAGTTTCGCACGCCATTGACGCTGATGTTGGGACCGCTCGAGGAGGCGTTGGCCAAGGCGGACAGCGCACCGGCCGCGGAAAATCGCGCGCTGATCGCGCTCGCCCAACGCAATGGGTTGCGCCTGCTCAAACTCGTCAACGCGCTGCTCGATTTCTCGCGTCTCGAGGCCGGCCGCGTGCAGGCGCGTTTCGAGCCGGTCGAGCTTGCCGAGTTCGTGCGCGAGCTCGCCTCGAATTTTCAGTCGGCCATGGATAAGGCCGGCCTCCGCCTGCTGTTGGATTGTGCAGCGCTGCCCGAGCCGGTCTACGTCGATCGCGACATGTGGGAAAAGGTGGTTCTCAATCTCCTGTCCAACGCCTTCAAATTCACCTTCGCGGGGCAGATCAGAATTGTGGTGCGGCCGACTGCCGACGCGGGCGCCGCCGAGATGGCTATCAGCGATACGGGTACCGGCATTCCAGCTGAGGAGTTGCCGCACCTGTTCGAGCGCTTTCGTCGCGTCGAAGGCGCGCGCGGGCGCAGCATCGAAGGCAGCGGCATCGGCCTTGCTTTGGTGCAAGAATTGGTAAAGCTGCACGGCGGCAACATCACGGTGGCGAGCCGCGTCAATGAGGGATCCACCTTTACGGTGACGGTGCCGATGGGCACGGCTCACCTTCCCGCCGACAAAATCGGCGTCAGCCGTGGCGGCGGACCCACCCGGCAGCGCGCCCAAGCCTATGTGGAAGAGGTGCTGGCCTGGCTCTCCGAGGTGGAGCACGAGCCGCCCACTGCCTCGGGGACCGAAGACCTGAGCCCGCCGGAGCCCCTGGCGCCACGCCGGGACCAGCTAGTGCTCCTCGCCGACGACAATGCCGACATGCGGGCCTACGTCGAGCGCTTGCTCGCCAAGTCGGGTTACCGCGTCGAGGCAGTTGTCGACGGCGAAGCCGCGCTCGCCGCGGCGCGGCGGCGCGCGCCGGACCTCATTCTTTCCGACGTGATGATGCCGGGTCTCGACGGTTTTCAGCTGCTGACAAAACTGCGCGAGGATGAAGGTCTGCACGATGTCCCCGTCATCTTCCTGTCGGCGCGTGCCGGGGAAGAGGCGAAAATCGAGGGCCTGCGCGCGGGGGCAGACGACTATCTGGTCAAGCCGTTCTCGGCGCGCGAGCTGCTGGCGCGGGTAGAAACCAATCTCAAGCTTGCGGCCACCCGCCAGGAATCGGCGCGCATCCTGCGTGAAGAGGCCGAAATCCTTGAGCTGCTCAACGAGGTGGGCACCGCGCTTGCGGCCGAAATCGATTTGGAACGTGCCGTGCAGGTGGTGACGGACGCGGCCACCAAGTTCTCGGGTGCCGCCTTCGGTTCGTTCTTCTACAACGTGATCGACGACAAGGGTGAATCTTACACCCTTTACACGCTCTCAGGCGCGCCGCGCGAAGCCTTCGCCAAGTTCCCAATGCCGCGCAATACCGAGGTCTTTTCCCCCACCTTCCGCGGCACCGGGATCGTGCGTTCCCCCGACATCAGCAAAGATCCGCGTTACGGCAAGAACGCGCCCTACCACGGCATGCCGCCCGGCCATTTGCCGGTCCGCAGTTATCTCGCGGTTCCGGTCGTAGCTCGCTCGGGCGAGGTGCTGGGCGGGCTGTTTTTTGGACATTCCGGGCCCGGCGTGTTCGGCGAACGCGCCGAACGCATCGTCGCAGCCATTGCCAGCCAAGCCGCCATCGCCATTGACAAGGCGCGATTATATCGGGCCGCGCAAGCGGAAATCGAACGCAGGCGAAAGATCGAAGCGGCCCTGCGCGAGAGCGAGCAGGGCCTCGAGCGAAAGATCGGCGAGCGCACGGCGGAACTGGCGGCGACGAATGCCAGGCTGGTGGCCGAAGCCGAAGAGCGAAAACAAGCCGAAGGGCGTTTCCAATTGCTCGTGGACGGCGTCACCGACTACGCGGTCTACATGCTCGATCCGCGTGGCATCGTCAATAATTGGAACACTGGGGCCCAGCGCATCAAGGGCTATAGCGCCGAGGATATCGTCGGCCAGCACTACAGCCGCTTCTACACCGAGGAAGACCGCCAGGCGGGCGCTCCCGAGCGGGCGCTGGCCATCGCCCGCGACAGCGGCAAGTTCGAGACCGAGGGCTGGCGTGTGCGCAAGGATGGTTCGCGCTTTTGGGCCAGCGTGGTGATCAATCGCATCGCCGACAAGAAGGGGCGGCTGATCGGCTTCGCCAAGGTCACGCGCGACGTCAGCGAGCGCCGGGAAACCCAAAACGCGCTGCAAAAGGCGCAAGAACAGCTCGTGCAAGCCCAGAAAATGGAAGGCATCGGCCAGCTTACCGGCGGTGTGGCGCACGATTTCAACAATCTGCTGACGATCATTCTGGGCAATCTGGAGACCCTGCAGCGGGGGTTGCAAGCCTCCAGCTTGGACGCGGCGCGATTGGCGCGATCGACGGATAATGCGCTGCGCGGCGCGCAGCGGGCGGCCGCCCTCACGCAACGGTTGCTCGCCTTTTCACGCCGACAGCCGTTGGATCCGAAGCCTGTCGATATCGGCCGCCTTGTCAGCGGCATGTCCGATCTGCTGCGGCGCACGATCGGCGAACAGATCGCCATCGAGGCCGTTCTTGCCGGCGGTCTCTGGCGCGCCCACGTCGATCCCAACCAACTCGAGGTCGCCGTCCTCAACCTGGCGGTCAACGCGCGCGATGCCATGCCCGCCGGCGGCAAGCTGACGATCGAGACGGCGAACGCCTACCTCGACGAGGGGTATGCCGCCGTGCAAGCGGAGGTGGTGCCCGGTCAATACGTCGTCATTTGCGTCAGCGACACCGGCATTGGCATGACCAAACAGGTGCTGGAGCGAGCCTTCGAACCGTTTTTCACCACCAAGGACGTCGGCCAAGGCACCGGTCTTGGGCTATCGCAAGTCTATGGCTTCGTCAAACAGTCGGGCGGTCACATCAAGATCTATTCGGAGCCGCAACAGGGCACGACGGTTAAACTCTACCTGCCGCGGCTGCATGGCGATGCCGACGTCGTGGGCGAACCCGACCAGCGCGTGCTGCCGCGCAGCGTCGCCGACGCGGAGACCATCCTCGTGGTTGAGGACGACGACGACGTGCGCACCTATTCGAAGGAGATCCTGCGCGAATTGGGCTACTCGATCCTTGAGGCCGCAACGGGTCACGCTGCCCTGCGCGTGCTCGATGCGCACCCGGAAATCGACCTGTTGTTCACCGATGTCGGCCTTCCTGGCGGCATGAACGGTCGGCAACTCGCCGACCAGGCCCGCAAGCGGCGGCCCGACCTCAAGATCCTCTTTACGACCGGCTATGCGCGCAACGCCATCGTGCACGAGGGCCGGCTCGATCCCGGCGTGCAGCTTATCACCAAGCCTTTCACCTACGCGGCGGTGGGGACCAAACTGCGAGACATTCTTGATACGCGCGCGCGACCCGCGCGCATCCTGCTGGTCGAGGACGAAGCGCTGGTGCGAATCCTCGCCACCGAATATCTCGAGGATGCAGGCTATCGCGTCGAGCCGGCAGCGTCGGTCATGGATGCGATGGGTAAGGTCCGCCTAATGCACGGCGAGATCGACGCCGCCGTCGTCGACGTCGGCCTGCCTGACCGCAAGGGTGACGTATTGGTGCTGGAATTGCGCGCGCTCTACCCAGCTTTGCCCGTCGTCATCGCCAGCGGCTATGAGGAGGCGCAGCTGCGCGAGCGCTTCAAGGGCGACGGCAAAACGGCCTTTCTTAATAAGCCATACACACAAGACCAGCTCCTGACGTGTCTGGCCGCCGTTTGCGCGGTGGGCGGCGGCTAGTCTCGGCAGCGGTCGGCCGGGAGCGACGTCAGATAGAACAGGCGCGTGGGTTGGGTCTGGCCTTTTGCCCCGGCTCGGTGCGGCTAGGTGCGGGCGGCAGAGCGATTTCCCGCGCCGCCGTGCCGCTCAAGATCTGTTATTGTGCCTTGCATGGCCCGCGCTCGCGAGGCCAAAGCCTGATGGCAGCTCGATGAGGCGATCGATGCGTCTCGGTGCAGCAGCAAGGGTTGAGGCCCATGGACCCTGGCTGCGGGTGAGATCGCCGGCCGGCCTCACCTATGACGGATCGATTTCGGCCCGCGACGGCTTGCTCGAACAGTTCTTCCGGGCCTACGACAACGCCTTCGTGCTCCCCAACGAAAAGGAAGGCTTTGCCGGCTTTGCCGAGTGCCTGGCGCTGAATGAAGGTTGCGCCTATCGTCGTCTGTGCGATTACTATGGGCCTTTTCGCGAGTTCGTGGTCGTGGCACGCAACGGCGAGGAGATGGTCGGGGGACTAAACTTCATCGTCTTTCCCGTGGCCGACCCCGACACGCGCCGGCCGTCGCTCAGTTTGAACCTGAACTACATTTTTGTGCAGCCGACCTACCGTCGCCGCGGCGTCCTCAAGACGATGGTCGGCGATTTGGCCTCCCTCGCGCTCGCCCTGTTCGGACACACGAATGCGCCGGAAGTTCCCCACCCCGGGCCAGCCTCCGAGCCCTCGCCCGCGGTCTATATCTTTATTGAGCAGAACGATCCCTACCGCCTGAGCGTGCAGGATTACGCGCTGGATACCCAGGCCACCGGCCTCGATCAGTTGGCACGGATCGCGCTTTGGGCGCGTCAGGGCGCCAAGATTGTCGACTTTGCCTACGTTCAGCCTGCGCTTGCCGTCGAGCAGGCGCCCGACCACAACCTCGTTTTTGCGGTGCTTGGCGCGCGCACGCCCACGCTCAGTCCCGCCCTTCTGCGCCACCACCTGCAGCGTTTCTTCGCTATCTCCGTGCTCAAGGGTGGCGAGCCCGAGGCCAACGCTGAGGCGGGCCGCCAATTGGCTCTTCTTGCGGAACTCGCCGCCACGGGCGCACGCATCAACCTGCTCGAACTCAAGGATGCCACGCGCCTTCCCGAGCCGGGGGCTCAAACCGGCGAGCCGTTGACGCTACGCCGCGTGCTCACTTGCGTGTAACAATTGCACCACATCTTCCCGTTGATCCGCCCGTAGGGCCTGGCCTCATCTACAGACGCCGGACCGGTGCCAGTATCTTGCGCGGCATCGCGCCTGGATTGGCATGCGTGTGGGGGAAGCGATGAACACACTGGATTGGGCGTGGCAGTCCACCAGGCCATACAAAGAAGAAATATCGCTTTTGATTGGGCTGCTCACGGCCGGCTACATTCTCTATGGCATCGCCCGCGCCGGCAATTTCATTAGCGAGGTGGCGTTCGAGCCGCACGAGGGATGGTTTGTGCGCACCAGCCAGTGGCTGCGCGGCGTTGCCCGCGTCTTGTTGCTGTCGTGGTACGCGCCGGCTCTGCTGTTTGCCTTCCCGCGCCGTCGCTTCATCGGGGCGCGCTACTATATCGAATTACAAATCCTGCAGCCGCGCGTGACCCGTCCTAGCCGCCGCGACTACACCGAACGCGAGTATGTGCGTCGTCTCGAGAAGGCACAAGCTGGCGAGGTCCGCCGCCGTAAGCGGGTGAGACAGTTGCTGCGTGAGCGCCTGACGGAGGAGCCGGGCATCGCTGTGGCGGCAATGGTCTGGCTCCTGCGCCAGCTTCGGTTGGCGCGCGCCGACGAGCAGCCCCTGGGGCCCGTTGCCATCGCCGATTTTCCTCAGCTCGACGACAGCCGCACCAAGATCAAGCGCTACTTCGAGGCTCTCGAACGCCGCGCGCTGGCCAAGGCCGAGGATCCCGACCGTTTTCTGACTGAGGCGCGTTTTGAATCGGGCTACATCGCGCCGATTTTTCTGATCACGGGGCTCGTCAACCGCTTCGCCGACGAGGATGGCTGGAACCTGGTGCTCGACAACTATCGCCGGCTGATTGAAAAAGACGCGTTTTATGCGCCTGAGCTTCGCGAGTTGCGCTCGTTCCTTTTCAATTGTTGGCTGTTGTGGGGTCCAAGTATTCAGCCCTGCTCATGCGAGGCGTGGGCGATCGGCGAGGATCCGTCCAGCGACTTGATGATCCAGTATGGCTATGGTGACGAAAACAATTCGATCGACATTTTGATCAAGGGCGGATTGAGCCTGGATTTCCGCGCTAAACTCAGCGCCATCCTCAACAGGCGCGCGAACGATCAGGTCGACAAACCCTTCAATATCCACGCGGCACCGTTTGTCGCCACCGGTCGGTTCCGGTGGGGGCCAAGCCTTTCGGACGCCGAAATAAGTGCGGCCCAGGCGCTGGTTCGCGGCGGTTCAGATGCCAGCCGACGTCAGCCCATGAACGGCCGCTTGGTCCTCGAATGCCGGCACAATGACGTGACGGTGGCGGGAAGCGCCTCGCCAGCCTCGGGTTACTATTCTGCCTATCTGTGGTTGATGTTCTTGATCCAGGATGCACAGGGCCGCAGCTTTCACGCCGAGCCCTGGAAGAATCTCTTTGTCATTTTCGAGCATGGCAACATTGCCGATGCCACCACCTACCACACGCTGAAGGAGCAGCTCGTCGCCAAGGCCTGTGCGACGCTCGCCACGGTGCTGGCTGAGGGCGATCGCCCAGCCGAGGTTGGCGGGTCAAAAGGCCCGCTGCGCCTTGCCTATGCGTGTGCCTTCGACGATTCCAATTGCGGTGAGGGAGACGATGCATTGTTCCGACCCGATCGGCTCGGGCGCAGATCGCCACAGGGCGCTGTCACCTTCGAAGAAACGACCATCTTAGCGATGCTGCGCCGGGGTCTGCAAAACCTGCCCGAAGATCACGTGCTACGCTCGGGCCGTCTGGTGCTGCCGACGGAGGGCGCCTCGGGCCCCGCCAACCCTTATTCGTCCTGTCATCTCCCCGAGATCATCGAGCAGTTTTACGCCGACCTCGTCGAGGTCGCCTGAGGCCCTCGTTAGCCCTGCGCTTGCGGCGCGGGCGCTAGCAGCACCCGAGCGCATAAAAAAAGGGCGCGGCGACCCTGAACACCGCGCCCCCCTTGGATCACGCCGGGGAAGATAGAACTCTCAGGGTGGCCTCAGGCTAGCGGGCCCTCCTTGAACTCACTCTGAACAGGGCATTCATGACTTGTTCACACCTTTCACACTGCCGCGCCTGTTGCCGCCAAGGTCTTGAGCCAAGGTGCTTATTTTCACTGCGGGCACTGTTGAACCGGGCCATTCGAGGAAGGCAGACCGTGAGCGCTGCCGTCGCGCCGGCCCGGCTCGTCATGGCGCAGGCGTTATCTGCGCATTAACCCGTCCATGATTTTCTGGCGTCGGTGCGTCAGTGAAGGCGTTGGTCATGGGTTGGTTGCGTCGTCTCGCTCGGCTGCCGTCGCTCGCACATCTGTGCCTTGGGCCCTTGGTGGCCGCGCTCGCGCTGGCGGGTTGCGCAAGTTCACCGGCCCCGCAGGCCGCCCAAGTCGGCGGCCCACCCGTCCTGGAAGCCGATGGCTTGCCTGCCCAGGTGCATCCGGTGGCAGATATTCGTCAGCTTCCAGACGATCCGACCGAGCCATTCAGCGCCAACTATGGTGCGCTGGCGCGCCTCAGCTCCGCGCCTGGCCAGGCCCGCAGGCTCGCTGAGGATGCCATTATCGCCGCAGCGATCACGGCCCACGAGGTGCGCAAGCCTTGAGCCGGCAGGGCACCCGGTGTCAGAAAAACGCTTGCAGCCCGGTCTGCGCGCGGCCCAGGATCAAGGCGTGCACGTCGTGGGTGCCTTCGTAGGTGTTGACGGTCTCGAGGTTGGCGGCGTGGCGCATGACATGGTACTCGATCTGGATCCCATTGCCGCCGTGCATATCGCGGGCGCTGCGCGCGACATCGAGCGCCTTGCCGCAATTGTTGCGCTTGACGATGGAAATCATCTCCGGCGCCACCTTGCCTTCGTCGAGCAAGCGACCGACCCGGAGCGCTCCCTGTAGGCCCAAGGCAATCTCGGTCTGCATGTCGGCAAGCTTCTTCTGCACGAGCTGGGTGGCCGCCAGTGGTCGACCAAACTGCTTGCGCTCCAGCGTGTAGGACCTGGACCGGTGCCAACAGTCTTCCGCGGCCCCCATTGCACCCCAGGCGATGCCGTAGCGCGCGCGGTTGAGACAGCCGAAGGGTCCCTTGAGCCCAGACACGTTTGGCAGCAGGTTTTCCTCGGGAACGACGACGCCGTCCATGACAATTTCGCCGGTGATCGAGCAGCGCAAGGACAGCTTACCGCCGATCTTGGGCGCCGAGAGACCCCGCATGCCCTTTTCGAGCACGAAGCCGCGAATGGCGCCATCGTGCGCTGCCGACTTGGCCCAGACCACGAACACGTCGGCTATCGGTGCATTGGAGATCCACATCTTGGTGCCCGTCAGCCGATAGCCGTCGGCGACCTTCTCGGCACGCGTTTTCATGCCACCGGGATCGGAGCCGGCGTCGGGCTCGGTTAGGCCGAAGCAGCCGACCCAGTCGCCCGCGGCGAGCTTGGGCAGGTATTTGTCACGCTGCGCTTGCGAGCCGTAGGCATAGATCGGATACATGACGAGGGAGGACTGCACGCTATTCATCGAGCGATAGCCGCTGTCGACGCGCTCGATCTCGCGCGCCACGAGCCCGTAGGAGACGTAGTTCGCCCCGGCGCAGCCGTATTGCTCCGGCACGGTCACGCCAAGCAGGCCGAGCGCACCCATCTCGTTGAAGATCTCCCGATCGGTCTTCTCGTTGAGATAGGCGTCGATCACGCGCGGTAGGAGCTTTTCCTGCGCATAGCCGCGCGCGGTATCGCGGATCATGCGCTCGTCTTCGCTGAGCTGACCCTCGAGCAGAAACGGGTCGTCCCATTGGAACGCCGAAGCGGTTTGCGACCGCGTCTTTTCTTGCATGCTATCGTCTCCCAGCACGGCAAAGCAAAGGACGCCGCTGCCTTGCTTTTTTGCGAATTGAATGGCGTTCGTCGCGATTTTTTGAAAAGACGGTTCGCCGCCACCATGCCACACTGCGCCATGACCCCCAAGGATCACGCTGGACACCATGGAGGTTGTATCATGCCAATCAAGAAAAAGACTGCGCTGCTGGCAAGCATTCTCGCCGCGGCTCTCATGTCAGTAGCGGCCGGTGCGGCCGAGGCGCGGCATGGCGGCGGCGGAAACTGGGGTGGCGGCGGCGGGCACTGGAGAGGTGGGCACTGGGGTGGCATGGCGGCAAGATCCCATGCCTTTTCGGGCCGACATCACTTTGCCTTCCGGCACCATCGGCATCACCGCGTCTTCGCCTTCGCCCCCTATTACTACGACTACGGCTACGGCTATGGCGATGGGTGCTATTGGCTGAAGCGGCGCGCAATCCATACGGGCAGCCGCTACTGGTGGAACCGCTACTACGGTTGCGTCAACGGCTACGGTTACTATTGAGAGGGGATCAGCCGTTGACAGGCCTGCACGCCGGGGCGTCGTTCTCCTCGACGCCGCCGGCCGCCGCCTGACGGGGACGTTCTCGGTGGGAACGTCCCCAGCCACGCGCTTTCGCAACGTTCAGTCCACGCCGGCCTTGGCACGCTCGATTGCCACCAGTTCGCGGGTGGCGTTGGCTTGATCAAACAGGGCGCGAACCGCCTGACCGAAGGCCACCGTGACCAATCCGAGGGCGGCGAGCGCGACGGCAACCGTCAGCACACCGCCGCTGCCGATGCCGATCTCGGGGCGACCCAGCGCAAGATGCAGCGGGGCCGCCGCAAGGCCTGCGGCCACCATCAGCGAGCCGAGCAGGCTGACAAGGCCGGCGAGAAAACTGCTGACGCGGTAGTGGTTGCGGGGCGTTGGCAGCTTATGGCGCCGCGCCTTGCGCGCCGCGCCGTTCCAACGACTGGCGCCGTCATTGGCTTGCGGCGTGCCGTTGAGGTGCCAAATATTTGGCTGCCGGCCGCCGTTGAGGCGGGCCAGGCCTTCGCGCGCCTGCGCCGCCTCGGCGCTATAGGCGAATTGGTCCACCGTTTGGCGATAGTATTGATAGGCGGCGTCGATGTGGCCTTCCGCCTCGGCGCGACGCCCGGCCTCCAGCAGCTGAAACGGTGAAAACTGCGGCGCAGCTTGTAACATCGGTCCCGAACTCCCGCACAAAGGACCCCGGATCAGCATAGCCCGCCCACGCACGATCTTCCTATCGCGCAAGGCCGGCCTGGCAAATTTATCGCCCTGGCTGGCACAAAAGCCACGGTCAAGGGTCCTGCTGGCGGCCAGGCGCTCTTATGCACAGGGCAATGGACACTCTCCAGAGAGGCCCTGCGGCGGCCCTTAGCCGGCGGCCGCCTTGCGCCGATTTTGCCGATTGCCGACCAAGTCCTCGACCACCGCGGGCTCGGCCAGCGTGGAGGTGTCACCCAGATTGGCAAAATCGTCCTCGGCGATCTTGCGCAGGATGCGACGCATGATTTTGCCGGAGCGCGTTTTCGGCAGTCCCGGAGCGAATTGGATCTGGTCGGGCGTGGCGAGGGGGCCGATTTCCTTGCGCACGTGCTGAATGAGCTCCTTCTTCAGTTCCTCGCTCGGTTGGTTGCCGGCAATCAGGGTCACATAGCAGTAGATGCCCTGGCCCTTGATGTCGTGGGGGTAGCCGACCACGGCGGCTTCGGCCACCTTGGCGTGCGCGACCAGGGCTGATTCCACCTCCGCCGTGCCCAGGCGATGCCCGGACACATTGATGACGTCGTCGACGCGGCCGGTGATCCAATAGTAGCCGTCCACGTCCCGGCGGCAGCCGTCACCGGTGAAATACATGCCCTTGTAGGTGGAAAAGTAGGTCTGCACGAAGCGCTCGTGATCGCCGAACACGGTGCGCATCTGCCCAGGCCAACTGTCGAGGATCACGAGGTTGCCCGAAGCCGCGCCGTCCAGGACCGTGCCCTTGTCGTCGACCAGCGCCGGCCTGATACCGAAGAACGGTCGCGTCGCCGACCCTGGCTTGAGCTTGGTGGCGCCGGGCAGTGGCGTGATGAGAATGCCACCGGTTTCGGTCTGCCACCAGGTATCGACGATGGGGCAGCGACCGTCGCCAACCACGCGGTAGTACCACTCCCAGGCTTCCGGATTGATGGGCTCACCCACGCTGCCGAGCAGCTTGAGGGACGAGCGGTCCGTGCGTTTGACGAAGTCGTCGCCCGCGCCCATCAAGGCGCGGATCGCCGTGGGGGCCGTGTAGAAAACATTGACGCCCCACTTGTCGATCACGTGCCAGAAACGCGAGGCGGTCGGGTAGTTGGGTACGCCCTCGAACATCAGGGTGGTGGCGCCGTTTGCAAGCGGGCCGTACAGGATATAGCTGTGTCCCGTGACCCAACCGACATCGGCGGTGCACCAATAGATGTCGCCATCGTGATAGTCGAAGACCAGCTCGTGCGTGAGGGCGACGTAGACTAGATAGCCGCCGGTCGTATGCAAAACCCCCTTCGGCTTGCCGGTCGAGCCCGAGGTGTAGAGGATGAAGAGGGGATCCTCCGCCTGCATCGGCTCGGGCGGACAGTCGGCGCTCACCTTAACGAGTTCGTCGTGGAGCCAAATATCCCGGCCGGCCGTCCACGGCACCTGATTACCGGTGCGGCGCACGACCAGCACCTTTTCGTCACCCGTGCATTTTTTCAGGGCCTCATCGGTGTTCTTCTTGAGCGGGATAGCGCGGCCCCCGCGCACCCCCTCATCGGCGGTGACGATGAACTTGGAGTTGGCATCGATGACGCGACCCGCCAGGCTGTCCGGAGAGAAACCGCCAAAGACCACCGAATGCACCGCGCCGATGCGGCTACAAGCGAGCATGGCGTAGGCCGCCTCGGGAATCATCGGCAGATAAATAGTGACGCAGTCGCCTTTTTTGACGCCGTTGGCTTTGAGCACGTTGGCAAACTTTGAGACGCGCTCGTGCAGCTGGCGATAGGTGATTTTTTCGTCGTGCGTTGGGTCGTCGCCTTCCCAGATAATGGCGACCTGATCGGCTCGCTTTTTCAAATGCCGATCGATGCAGTTGGCGGAGACATTGAGGGTACCATCCTCGTACCACTTGATAGAGACATTGTCGGGGGCGTAGGAGGTATTCTTCACGCGCGTGTAGGGCTTGATCCAGTCGATGCGCTTGCCGACCTCGCCCCAGAATTGGTTCGGGTCCTCAACGGAACGCTTAAACATCGACAGGTATTTGGCGTTGTCCACCCAGGCGCGGCTCGTCCACTCGGCGGGTACGTTATAGATTTTCTCCGACATTGGTTCCTCCCGGGAGGGCCTCTGGTTTGGTTCTATTATCGGCACTGGGGCTCAATGAGCAACTGGCTCCTTGGTCGAACGTGCTTGGCGCAGGCCGACCTCGCCGGAGGTTTGCTGGCGGCCAGGGGTCTCCCTGGCGCGCGCGTGTGCCCGTGCACGCAGCTAGCTGATGCCCCAGGCGCCCAAAATTGCGCCCTGGATCAGCAGCACGCCCAGCCAGTGTCCGCCATCGATTATGGTCAGCGCCGTCTTGGCGCCCTGGAAGGCGTGGTTGACCACGAGCGTGGTGGCGATAAACCCGAGCCACAGGAAAGCCGCCGAGATCAGGCCGTTGCGCGGGCCCAGCGCTAGGCCGGCGCGCGCCAGGTGCAAGAGAATGCCAGCGAGCATCCAGGCCATGACCAACTCGGCGAGGAAGGCGATGAGATAGGGAATGGGAATTGGACCCACACGGGCCATCGCTTGCTGCCCATCGACGACACCCCGGGCGGCCAGCCAGGCCTTGGCGAGCACGCCATACCAGGCGGCGCCGAAGGCGAAGCTCGCAAGCGCAGCCAACAGCACGGCAACGTAATTGAGCACAGGTCCTCTCCTTGCGCTGCTTACTCGTCTCTGCTCGAGGCCGCGGCGGAGGCCACCACTTTGCCAACGCGTGCACAGCTTTCGGGTCGCCGCCATCGCCGGCGCCGGCTATGGCCATGGCGATGATACGCCATTTTGCGAGGCAAAGCGCATGCCCGTCCGTTTTGTCGCCCTCGAGACGCTTCTGGTGCGCAGACTGCAGGCGGACGGCCGAGATGCCAATGCTCAGATGCCTGAGCGCCACGTCTCGCCAGGCCGCGGCGTGCCTTGCCGCCACTGCCTCAGGCCGGTCGCCGCGGGCGAGCCCTTTTTGCTCCTCTCCCATCGTCCCTTTCCCTCCCCGCAGCCCTATGCGGAGCAAGGCCCCATTTTCCTGCACGCCGACGCCTGCGCCCGTCACGTGCCGGGCGCCGAGGTGCCGGCCATGCTGGCAAGCGAGCGTTATCTCGTGCGCGGCTACGGGGCCGACGACCGCATCGTCTACGGCTCGGGCCAGATCGTGCCGACGGCCCAAATCGTCGCGGCCGCCGAGGCGATGTTCGCCGATCCGCGCCTCGCCTACATTCACGTCCGCTCCGCCGCAAACAATTGCTTCCAGTGCCGGCTGGAGCGCGCAGCCTGAGAGGGAACGTGCTGGCGCGCCGCCCTCCCCGTCTTAGCCGCCCACGCGCCGCCATGTCCTCGGCAGGTGAGGCCTTGGGCCGGCCACGTTGACAGCGGTTCGGCGCTCACCCTAACTGGCCTTTCGCAAATCTCCGGGAGGCAGGCGATGGCAGTGCGACGGCTCGGCATAGTGATGTACGGCGTGACCGGGCGCATGGGCGCAAACCAGCACCTGGCCCGGTCCATTGCAGCCATTCGCGCCGAGGGTGGCGTGCTGCTGGCGAACGGCGACCGCGTGATGCCCGATCCGATCCTGGTGGGGCGCAACGAGGATAAGCTGGCGCAGCTCGCTAAGGCGCATGGGCTTTCCCGGGTGAGCAGCAATCTCGAGGCCTGCCTCGCCGATCGCAACGACACGGTTTTTTTCGATGCGGCAACCACGCAAATGCGGCCGGCCTTGCTTGCCAAGGCGATCGCGGCCGGCAAGCACGTCTATTGCGAAAAGCCGGTGGCGACCAATCTCGAGGCGGCCATGGCGATCGTGCGGCAGGCCAAGGCCGCGGGCATCAAGCACGGCGTGGTGCAGGACAAGCTGTTCTTGCCGGGACTGAGGAAACTCAAGCAGATGATCGATTCGGGGTTCTTCGGTCGCTTGCTCGCGGTGCGCGGCGAGTTCGGCTACTGGGTGTTTGAGGGGGACTTGCAACCGGCGCAGCGCCCGTCCTGGAATTATCGGGAGGAAGATGGCGGCGGCATCATTCTCGATATGCTCTGCCACTGGCGCTACGTCCTCGACAACACCTTCGGCAGCGTGAGGTCGGTGTCTTGCCTGGGCGCCACGCACATCCCCGAGCGGATCGACGAAGCCGGCGAGTGCTACAAGGCCACCGCCGACGATGCGGCCTATGCGACCTTCCAGCTCGCCGGCGGCGTGATTGCGCATTTCAACAGCTCATGGGCCACGCGCGTGCGGCGCGACGATCTGTTGAGCTTGCACGTGGACGGCACGCACGGCTCGGCGGTGGCGGGCCTGCAGGACGTGGTTTGCCAGCAGCGCATGGCGACGCCTAAGCCGGTTTGGAACCCCGACGTCAGGCAGCCGATCAATTTCTACCAGGGCTGGCAGCCGGTGCCCGATACGCAAAGCTTCGACAACGGTTTCAAACTGCAATGGGAAGCCTTTATCCGGCACGTCGCCGAAGGCGCTCCCTACACGTGGGATCTGCTCGAAGGTGCCAAGGGCGTGCAGCTCGTCGAGTGTGCGCTCAAGAGTTGGAAGGAGCGGCGGTGGATCGACGTTCCCGAGCTCGAGGTTTGAGGCGACACACCTTGGCTGGCGCCGCGCGCCGGCGGCAGCCTGCCGCCAGGGCGCCACGAGAAGGCACGGCAAAAAACTGCAACTGAGGACAGACCGGAACCAAACCACATGAATGCACCCATCCTCTCCACCATGCGCATCAACCTGCCGACGGCGGCCGGCAAGCTTGAGACCTTCGTGCTATCGGAACCGCGCGCCTACCCCGACAAGGCCGCAGCTACATGCAATCGCGTCGCGCTGGCCGCCGCCCATGTGGTGGCCGATGCGACCGCCGCCAACGATCCCTGGCTCGATTGTGCGATTGATTGGGACCGGACCATTGCAACCCGTGAATACCTTTGGGACCTCGGCCTTGGCGTCGCCGAAGCCATGGACACGGCCCAGCGCGGCATGGGTCTCGATTGGCCAACCTCGCTGGAGCTGATCGGGCGCGCCACACGGGCGGCGACAGCCTGGGAGGCGCGCAACGGCCGACCTGCCCTGATCTTCTGCGGTTGCGGCACCGATCATCTCGATCCCGCCGAGGTCGGCTCCGTCGACGATGTGATTAGGGCCTACGAGGAGCAGATGACCGCGATCGAAGCCGTCGGCGGTCGCCTGATCGTAATGGCGAGCCGGGCGCTGGCCCGCATCGCCAAGTCCGCAAGCGACTACGAGCGCGTCTACGACCGCGTGCTGGCGCAGGCGAAGGCTCCCGTAATCATGCACTGGCTGGGCGAGATGTTCGATCCGGCACTCGCCGGCTACTGGGGTAGCGGCGACCATGGCCGGGCGATGCAAACCGCGGCCGGCATCATCAAGGCCAACGTCGCCAAGGTCGACGGCATCAAGATCTCACTGCTCGACAAGGACAAGGAGATCGCCATGCGCCGCCAGCTGCCCGCAGGCGTGCGCATGTATACGGGGGATGACTTTAACTATGCGGAGCTTATCGCCGGCGACGCGCAGGGCTACAGCGACGCTTTGCTCGGCATCTTCGATGCCATCGCGCCGGCCGCCTCCGCCGCGCTCAGCGCGCTCGCGGCCGGTGATCGGCAACAGTTCGACGCAATCTTTGAGCCGACCGTCCCCCTGTCACGGCATATCTTCAAGGCCCCGACCCGCTTCTATAAGACCGGCGTCGTATTCACGGCTTACCTGAACGGCCTGCAAGATCACTTCGTCATGATTGGTGGGCAGCAGAGCGCGCGCTCGCTGCCGCATCTGGCCGAACTGTTCCGGCTCGCTGATCGCGCCGGGCTCCTGCGCGATCCCGACTTGGCGCGCCGCCGGATGGTGCGCGTGCTAGCCGTGCATGGGATTGCTTGATGCGCGATTTCTCTCAGGGCGTTGCGCATCTGTCCATCAATACAGCGACCTTACGCAAGCAGCTGCCGCTGCCGGCGATCATCGAGGCCTGCGCCCGTCGCGGCATCCGCAGCATTTGCCCCTGGCGCGATCAGGTTGAGGCCGCCGGGCTCGCAAATGTCGCGCGGCAGTTGCGGGCGGCTGATCTGGCGCTGTCGGGCTACTGCCGCGGCGGTTTCTTTCCTGCCGCCGATCCGCCAGGCCTGCGCGCCGCCCTCGACGACAACCGGGCGGCGGTCGATGAGGCCAAGACGCTGGGCGCACCCTGCCTGGTGCTGGTCGTGGGCGCCTTGCCCGGGGCGTTGGGCGGCCAACCGGCCCACAAGGACATCGGCCTGGCGCGCGCGCAGGTCGTGGACGGCATCGCCGCCACGCTCGCCTACGCGCGCCAAGTCGGCATGCCGCTCGCCATCGAGCCGCTGCATCCGATGCAGGCGGCCGACCGCGCCTGCGTCAATACCACCGAGCACGCGCTCGATATCTGCGACGCACTGGATCCGGACCACAGCGGCGCCCTCGGCGTCGCCGTCGACGTCTATCACACTTGGTGGGACCCCAAGCTCAAGAGCCAAATCGCGCGGGCGGGCCGCGATCGATTGCTAGCTTTTCACGTCTGCGATTGGCTGCTGCCGACACGCGATCTGCTCAATGATCGCGGCATGATGGGTGACGGCATTGTCGAGTTGCAGAAGATTCGCGCCTGGATCGAGGCGGCCGGCTACACCGGACCAGCGGAAGTCGAGATCTTCTCCGAGCGCTGGTGGGGCCGAGCCGCCGAGGAGGTGCTTGCGACATGCGTGGCGCGCTACCAAGCCGTGGTCTGACCCCTCACTGATCGCCTGCCATGGTTTCCCTTCCGCGCGTGCTGGGTTTGGCCATTGCGCCTTACTTTGGCGTGCGCGGCCGCGAGGAACATGGGCTGGCCACCCTGGCGCTCCCCTGCGCTAGTCGGCAGAAAACAAGAAGCATTTGCATGTGGTTATACCTTTGGGGTCCTGCGGCCCGTCGGAGAGTCTAACCTCGGTCCTCACCTTGGGGGCGCCACGCAATCCATCAGTGCGGCTGCGCTCTTGCACCTTGCTCTGTTGGCGCCAGCGCCTGCGTGGCGATGATGGCGACACCAGGTTGGCGGTTCCAAACCAGGCGCGCAACGACGGTCCGTGAGAGGTGGCAAACCCCTCCGTGAGGCAAGCTGTCTCTGCGACAAGTCGTCGATTGACCTCCGACGGTGCGCCCGAACCGCCGCCAGCACTATCTGCTGAGGAAGTACATGGTTGCTTTCGACCGGACCGATTTGAACTTCATCCTGACGCAAATCCTGATGGCCGAGAACGGCCAGCCTCCCGTCAACCCGCATCTGCCCTTCGGCTTGCGCGAAGTCTCCGGCACCAACAATAGCACGGTGCCGGGGCAGGCGAGCTTCGGTGCGGTCGATCAGGTGCTGCCACGCCTGGCGGAGCCCTTCTTTCAGACCGTCAAGGTGAATATCGATGGCACCTTGTTTGATCCGCATCCGGGCCAAGATGGCGATTGGATCACGACGTCCTACCAGCAGACGGCGGTCAACCCGGCGGCCAATCCCGTCGTCGATCCCGCCGGGGCGGGTTTTGTCGTCGATCCCGCACCACGCCTGATCAGCAACCTGATTTCCGCTCAAAGCGCGGAAAATCCGGCGGCGGCGGCGGCAGGCACCGCCGCCAATGCCGCGCTCGGCACCGGCTACCAGCCGCCCTACAATCCCAACACGCCGAGCGGGGACGACGACAGCCTCTTCATCAACAATGTCACGCCCGATTCGGGCCTCTCGGCGCCGTTCAACACCTGGATGACGTTGTTTGGCCAGTTCTTCGACCACGGCCTAGATCTCATCGCCAAGGGCGGCAGCGGTACCATCTTCATCCCTCTGCAGCCAGACGATCCGCTCTACGTTGCCGGCAGTCCTACCAATTTCATGGTCTTGACGCGGGCGACAAACCTGCCAGGTGCGGACGGCATTGTCGGTACCGCCGACGACGTTCATGACGCCACCAACATTGTCACGCCCTTCGTCGATCAGAACCAGACCTATTCCTCGCATCCCTCACATCAGGTGTTTTTGCGCGAATACGCCGTGGCCAGCGACGCCGGTGGCGTCGCTGCCGTGCGGTGTCACGCAGCGCGGCCTGTCCGTCGGTCTGCAGCTGGTCGGTGCCATCGGTCGCGATGATCTGATGCTGCGCGCGAGCCGGGCCTACGAGGCCGTCGCTCCGTTCTTGATGCTGGAGGCGCCGCGGCAATACCAAGGGCGTGGACGGGAACAAACGCGCCTGTTCGCGCGCGCATTTGTGTTCGATTGCGCTTGACTGCTATCGTCGCCACGAAAGCGATCTTAGGTTTGTCATCGAGCCCGGAGCAATCGCATGTCCTTTATCCGACGTCGTAGCCTGCTGGCGTTTCTCGGCGGCGCCGGCCTTCTGACACTCCTCGCGGCATCTTCGCGTGCGGCCGACACCAGCCCCCAGGCGCGGCTTGGCGCGCCGGCACCGAATTTCACGTTGGTCGACAGCAATGGCAATTCCGTTTCGCTTGCCGACTTCAAAGGCAAGACGGTGGTATTGGAATGGACCAATCACGAGTGCCCCTACGTGCGCAAACACTACGGCGGCAACAACATGCAGGGTCTGCAAAAGAAATGGACGGCGCTCGACGTCGTCTGGCTGACCTTGATCTCCTCGCAGCCCGGCGCACAGGGTTTCGTGCACGGCCTCGAGGCCAACAAGCTCTCCGAGGAGAGAGGGGCGGCGCCGACCGCTGTTCTGCTGGACCCCCAGGGTGGAGTTGGCCGCAGCTACGGGGCGCAGGTGACCCCGCACATGTACGTGATCACGGGCGACGGCGCCCTGGTCTACATGGGTGGCATCGACGACAAGCCCACCACGCGCTTGGAGGATCTCAAGACGGCCAAGAATTTTGTCGATGCGGCACTGAGCGAGGTCGTTGCGGGCAAGGCGGTCACCGTCAAGACGTCGCGACCCTACGGCTGCACTATTAAGTACTCCTCGTAAGGGCCGCCGGCACGGGCGCACGGTCGCTGAGGGCCGCCGCCCACGACGCGCGCGTGCCCCCCACAAATCGCACCGGCCTGGCTTTTTGCGGTTGCTTGAGCCCGCCTGCCTCCCTATCACCCTGTCCCCAACTCTGCGGGCCGAAGCCGATGACCGACGCGACGCTCACTCAGGTTGCCTTGTTCTTGGCCGCGGCCGTGGTGGCGGCGCCGTTGGCCAAGGTCCTGCGCATCGGCAAGGTGCTGGGCTATCTGCTGGTGGGCGTCCTGATCGGTCCGTTCGGATTGGGCTTCGTGCTCACGCTCTACGAGGTGAACACGGTGCTGCACTTCGCCGAGTTTGGCGTCGTGCTCTTGTTGTTCCTGATCGGGCTGGAGCTCAGACCCAAGCGCTTGTGGGCGATGCGGGCCTCCATCTTCGGCCTGGGCGGCGCCCAGGTGGCGCTGACCGGTGCGGCGCTGGCCATCGTGGCCGTGGCGTTTGGACTGGCCTGGCAGGCTGCCGTCTTCGCCGGGCTGGCGCTGTCGCTGTCCTCGACCGCCTTCGCGCTGCAGATCTTGGAGGAGAGAGGCGAACTGGCGCTCCGCCACGGTCGGCTGGCTTTCGCCGTGCTCCTGTTCCAGGATCTGGCGGCCATTCCCCTGATCGCCCTGCCGCCCCTGTTCGCCGTGACCGTGAAGGATGCGGCGCAGCAAATGGAACTCCTGTCGGCGGCCAAAGCCATCGGCGTCATCGTCTTGGTCGTCGTGATCGGTCGTTACCTGCTTGACGGCATCTTCAGCCTGGTCGCGCGCACCCGCGTCAAAGAGGCGATGACCGCCAGTGCGCTGTTGACCGTGGTGGGCGTTACGCTGGTGATGGAGCAAGCGGGACTGTCGGCGTCACTCGGCGCCTTCATCGCTGGCGTGCTGCTCGCCGACTCGCATTATCGCCACGAGATCGAGGCCGACATCGCCCCCTTCGAGGGTCTCCTGCTCGGCCTATTTTTCACGGCGGTCGGCATGTCGCTCAACCTCGGGCTGATCGGCCACAGCCCGTGGCTCGTCGCTGGCGTCGTCGTGGGTCTGCTCGCCATCAAGAGCGTAATCCTCTACGGGCTCGGCCGGCGTGCGGGTCTTGAGGCCGGTCCCGCCCGCCGCTTCGCGCTGGCGATTTCGCAGGGCGGTGAGTTTGCCTTCGTGCTCTTTGCGTCCGGATTGCACTCAGGCGTGCTCGAGAAGTCGGTCGCCGAGCTGCTGTCGGTCGCCGTCACGCTGTCGATGGCGGCAACGCCGCTGTTGCTGCTCCTAGAGGAGACCCTGCTGCCGAAACCCATCATCGCCCGCGCCTTCGACGCCATTCCTGCCAACGACGGGCACGTGGTGATCGCCGGCATCGGCCGCGTCGGGCAGATCGTAGCGCGGATCCTGACGGCCAAGAAGATCGCCATCACTGCCATCGACTCCAGTCCCGAGCAGGTCGAGGTCGTGCGAAAATTCGGCGCCAAGATCTACTACGGCGACGTCAGTCGCCACGAGATCCTGGAAGCGGCCCAGACGGACAAGGCGCGCGCCTTCGTGCTCGCCGTCGACAACGTCGAAGCATCGGTTCGCATCGCCCAGATGGTGCGCCAGCACTACCCGCATGTGCCAATCTACGCCCGCGCCCGAGACCGGCGCCACACCCACCGCTTGATGGATGTCGGCGTGACCGCGGTCCGGCGTGAGACCTTCCTGTCCTCGATCGAGCTGACGCGCGATTTGCTGCGCGGGCTCGGCCTATCGGAGCGTGAGGTGCGCTTTGTGGTGGAAACTTTCAAGGTGCACGATCGGCGCAGGCTCTATGAGGATTACCGCCACTACACCAACGTGGAAAAGCTGCAGGCGGCCGCGCGCAGCTCGACGCAGGAGTTGGAAGACCTGTTTGCCGCGGACGCGGCCGAACAGGCCAAAGCCGAAGCCGATCAGGAACAGAAGGTGTCGTGAGGCCCTTTGGCGGCACCGCTATTGCGGTGTCATGTACTTGAGCGCGGCGCCCGAAACGGCGCCTCCGACTACGCACGGGATGCCGATTTCCACGTGACCCATGGCGCCAGCGACGATGCAGCCGAGCGCAAGGGCAGTTTGTCCGGCCGTTCCCCACCACTGGACGTTGCGGGCCGAGGCAGGTCCTTTGATCTTCAGCTGGTCGATGGCGCCCATCGCTTCCTTGCGCACCCGCCCGAACTCGAAGGTCTCGGCGGCATCGATCACTTCCTGCAAGACCGCACGGTTCTCCTTGGTCTCGTGCTTCATGGAGGTCTTGAGCATGTCCATCAGCTCTTTGTCGCGCGAGGCATTGGTGGCAAGCGTCAACTTCGCCATCGAACCGACGGTCAAGCGATCGACGTTATTCTGGTCCTTCGACCATTCGAGGATCGAAACCATGCGCATGACGGGTTCGTAGGAGCCGGTGGCAAAGTATTTGCCCCACAGCATGTCGAGCGGCGCCGCCCCAGAGTCCAAGGAAATCTGTTTCAGCGTCGGCATCTTGTCGTGCACGAAACGGTCGATCAAACCCTGCCGGGCCGGCATGCGCTCGGCAAACTTGAGCATCAGGGCCTTCCATTCCGGCAGATTGGAATAGGCAATGGCGCGGACAATGACGACCTGATCCTCCGGCGGCATCGGAAACATTTTGGCGACCAGCTCTTCCGCTTTCTTGGGATTGGTCTCCAGCACGCCGGCCAGAAAGCCGACGTAGACACCGGCCGTCTCCAAGTCGCGGAATAAATTGAGCTCGCTCATGGCGCGCGCCGCCGCGGGCGCCTTAGCGGGCTCCGGCTTGGCGCGATAGCCATTGATCCAGCGCAGGATGCTCTCGGAGGAGGCGAATTCGCCCTTCTTGGGCACGCTGGCCGCCTTGTTGGTGGGCGCTGCCGCCGTTGCCGGAACGCCGAATGCGAGCAGCGTAATGAACACAGCCGTTACGGCACGCATGTCACTTCCCCGTGCGCCGCGTCCCCCGCGGGTTGCACCGGCGAGATGAGGCGCCGGGCGTGGCGGTTTTGTGGCGCTGGCGGCGCCGGGAACGATTCCAAAGCTGGCTGGTTTGGTTTGGTAAACGTCAGTTCGCCTAGTAAACGAGACCATTCAGGAGGTCACATGCGTCTTGCAATCATCACGGCGACCGCGGCCGCGCTGGCATCGCTCGCCGCCGCCGGCTCGGCTTCCGCGCAGGTCGGATTTGGTGTCTACGTCGGCCCCTCCGGCTACTATGATGACTCCGACTACGCGCCGCCGCCCACACGCCCGCGCGTGTACGGATATACCAGCACTTACGAGTATGACCGGCGACCCGACGCGGTCGTGCGCGTGCCCGGCCGGCGTGGTGGCTGCGGTGAATTCTTCTATTGGGACGGCAGCGCCTGCGTCGACGCCCGCAGTAACCCACCGGATCTGCGCTAACCCGCGCTAACGCTTTCTGCTCGCGCGGCTCTTTTGCCTCAGGTGCTGTCCCGCACCACGGCAATATCCGGAGCTTCCTCGTTCTTCATGCCTTGGACGTGGTAGCCCGCGTCCACATGATGGACTTCTCCGGTGACGCCGCGCGAGAGATCGGACAACAAGTAAAGTCCAGCTGCACCCACTTCCTCGATTGTCACGGTGCGACGCAGCGCCGAGTTATACTCATTCCATTTCAGGATATAGCGGAAGTCGGCGATGCCCGAGGCCGCCAGAGTTTTGATGGGGCCGGCGGAAATGGCGTTGACGCGAATGCCGCCTTTGCCGAGATCGGCCGCCAGGTAGCGCACGCTGGCTTCCAAGGCCGCCTTGGCCACACCCATGACGTTGTAGTGCGGCATGACCTTCTCGGCGCCATAGTAGGTGAGCGTTAGGAGCGAGCCGCCTTTTCGCATCAGCTTCTCGGCACGTTGCGCCAGCGCGGTAAAGGAGTAGCAGGAGATCAGCATGGTTTGGCTGAAGTTCTTGGCACTGGTGTCGATGTAGCGGCCGTCGAGTTCGGCCTTGTCGGAAAAGGCGATGGCGTGCACGAGGAAGTCGAACTCGCCCCAGCGTCGGCTGAGCTCGGCGAAAACCGCGTCCATCGAGCCGCTGTCGGCAACATCGCAGGGCAGCACGATCTCCGAGCCAGCCTCTGCCGCCAGCGGCTCGACCCGCTTTTTCAAGGCCTCACCCTGGTAGGTGAAGGCCAGCGCGGCACCTTGCGCGGCCACCGCTTTGGCAATGCCCCAGGCGATCGAGCGATTGTTGGCGACACCCATGATGAGGCCGCGTTTGCCCTGCATCAGCGTGCCAGCCGGAATCTCGGCCTGCGCAGCAGGTCCCGCCATCTCCCAATATCCCTCTAAATAAGCGCGCCATTCGGCGCCTGGACCGCCCAGGCCCGCATCCTACACCAACGGCCAACCGGGTCCAGTTGCCCCGCGGCCCGCCCCGCCCACCCTCAGGCGCCGTCGAGCTTAGCCAGCAAGCCGGCCAATTGCTCAGCCTCAGCTCGGGTCAGGCGGCTGCCGAAATGATCATCGATGGCGGCGGCATAGATCGGCCACATGCTGCGCCGCAGTGCCCGTCCCTTGCCGGTGATCCGCAGGACATTGTTGCGCCCGTCCTGTTGGCAGGGGTGGCGCTGCATCAGCCCGTCACGCTCGAGGCGGTCGACCAAGCGGCACACGGTGTACTGAGCAAGCTGGGTGCGCTCCTGGACTTGCGCCTGGCGCAGCATGCTTTTGGGCGCCTGATCGACCTCGTTGAGCACATGGTACCAGTCGAGCGGCGGCAGGCCCGCACGCTTGAGGCGCTCCTCGACCTTGTCGATCAGCGTGCGCTCGGTACGCAACAAGCTGATCCAGGCGTCGACCACCTCGGCTGTCGGCTTCGCGTGCATCGCGGGGCAACCATAGCCGAGCTGACTTGCTTTTGCATATGCCGGCATGTATGCGGATGCAATAAATGCAACTGCATACATAAGCTTTGCGGCCAACGCGTTCCCTAGGAGACATCTGATGAAGCTCTTTTATGCACCCGGCGCCTGCTCGCTGTCGCCCCACATCGTGCTGAACGAGGCCGGCATGACCTTCGACAAGGTCAAGGTCGACACCAAGAGCAAGGCGATGCAGGGCGGCGACTACCGCACCGTCAATCCGTTGGGCTATGTGCCCGCCCTCGAACTCGACGACGGCACCATTCTCACCGAGGGCCCGGCCATCGTCCAATACATCGCCGACAAGGTGCCCGACAAAAAACTGGCGCCGGCCAACGGCACCCTGGAGCGAACCAAGCTGCAAAGCTGGCTCAACTTTATCAGCACGGAATTGCACAAGGGCTTCTCGCCCCTGTTCAACGCTGCCATGCCGCAGGAGGCCAAGCAATACTTCCGCGAGCGGCTTGCCACGCGCTTCCAACATCTCGAAAAGCACTTGGCCGACAAGGACTACCTCTTGGGCAAGGACTTCTCGGTCGCCGACGCCTATTTGTTCACGGTCTCGAATTGGGCCGCCCATACGGGCGTCGACCTGTCCCCATACCCCAACGTTTTGGCCTATCGAAAACGCGTGGCCGCACGCCCGGCGGTCGCGGCTGCCATGCAGGCGGAAGGCCTGATCAAGTAAGTTAGGGTGCGCGATCGCGGCGGTGCGCCGGCTGGCCACCGCCGTCCTCGGCCAGATAGTCTCGCAACTTTCGCTCCTCCCAGGCCGCGATTGCTCGCGAACCGAGGCCGATCACGGCCAAGCCGTGCGCCAGGACACCCAGCCCCCAGCCCAAAAACACCCACACCACCCACCATGGGCCGCCGCTAGCGCTATTGACGACGAGCAGCCCCAACAGCACGAGGGCGAACACGATCAGATGGATGTAAAAGCCCTTGAGCGCGGCTAGGCGCCGGCGGGCCAGCGCGAGCCTCGCCTCGCCCGTCAAGGGGGAATTCGGCGGCGGCGCCGTCAACTCTGTCTGGTCCATAACCCTGACCTGAGCACGCGCGGCTAGAGATTCAAGAGCAAGACGACGCCTACGACGATCAGCAGGATGCCCAAGGCTTCGCGCGAGGCCAGCCGTTGCTTGAACAGATTGCGGGAGAGAACCTGCGCAAACAGCACCTCGATCAGCGCCAATGTCCTCACCTTGGCCGCGCTTTCGAGCGCGAAGGCCAAGAACCACATCTGCGAGGCGAAGGCACCGGTGAAGCCCGCCAACATCGACGGCCGCCACTCGCGAAAGATGGCCATCAGCTTCTCGCGGTCGAAGAGCGCAAGATAGATCGAAAGCAGCGCGGTCTGGATGATGAGACCGAGGGCGAGCGTGGTCGTCGCCGCCAGCACGAAGTTTGAGGCGTCCAGCGCCCGGATGCCGCCGCGGAAGCCGATGGCGGCGATGGCGAACAGGGCGCCGGAGGCGATGCCGAGGACGGCGGGCCGCCAGGTGAAGGCCTCTTCGGCCGTGCTGCGCGGCCAAGACATGATGAGGACGCCCGCGGTGGCGATCAGGATAGCCAGCGCCAGCCCCAGCGACAGGCGATCACCGAGAAAAGCCAGGCCGAAAATGGCGACCTGAACCGGCTCCGTCTTGGCGTAAGCGGTGGTGACGACAAAGGATCGGTCGCGCATGGCGGCGAGCAACAAGCCGGTGGCTGCGATCTGTGCCAGCGACGCTGCCACGCTCCAGGCCAGCATGCGCCCGTTGAGCGCGGGCAGGCCCTGTCCCGTCGCCAGCAGCACCAGCAGCAGAAATAAGAGGCCGAAGGGTAGGCCGAAGAGGAAGCGCACGTGGGTGGCACCGACGGTGCCGAGCGTGCTCGTCAATTCCTTCTGCTGCGCGTTGCGCAGAACCTGGCCGCCAGCAGCCAGGACCGTGAAGACGGCCCACAACCAGGACATCACCTTGAAACCCCCGAGCGCGCCCCGCACGTTGACCCGCCGAGATAACGGGAAGCGGCGCGCACGGCAACCCCAGCAAGACCCGCCCATCCAGGGCCTTGCCCGAGGCCCGCCCCCCGGGCCCGACTGCGGCGGGCGGCTTGGGTGCCAGCCCGGTCAGAAGGTCGACTTGAACCTCAGGTGATCCATACGGTCGATCGATTTGAGCTCGAAGCTGCGCTTTTCGTTGTCGTGGAGGACGTCGAGGGGGATCACGGTGCCCGCGGCGCCGAGCGACCAAACCTTGCGATAGAAGTCGGCCAACCCCGCCGCCGCTCGTCCGCCGACGCCGACCACCACGTCACCCTTCTGCACGCCGGCCTTCTCGGCCGGGCCACCGGGCGCCACGCGGGCGATGGTTAGCTTGCCGCCGGCCTCCTCCGTCGTCAACCCGAGCCAGGGTCGCGCGGGGCCCAGCACGCGGCCCTCGGAGAGAAGGTCGGCCATGATCGGGGGCAGCCGGTCGATCGGCACGAACATGTTGCCCGGCGTCCCGTCGGCGGCGTCGCCGACAATCAGGGAGCCGACGCCGACCAGCTTGCCCTCGCGATTGATCAGCGCCGCACCGCTCCAAACGGGATGCGGTGGCGCAGTGAATATCGCCTCCTCCAGCAGGTATTCCCAGCTACCGGCAAACTCGCGCTTGGCCACCACGAAGGCGGGCCCAACCATGTCCGGTCCGCCGAAACTCGCCACCAACACCGGGTCTTTCTCTTTGAGCTCTTGCGACTTGCCAAACGGGATCGGCCGCAGGCTCAAGGCCGCCGACGCTTTGAGCAGTCCAAAGCCGGTTTCGTGGTCGTAGCCGACCACCTCGGCCGCCACGCTGCGTGCGTCGTTGGTGACGATTTCCGCGGCATGCGCCTCCAACATCAAGTAGCCGATGGTGAGTATGAGACCGTCGGCGCCGATGACGATGCCAGATCCCTCGCGCTCGGCGCCGAGGGTCGCCACACTGCGTCCCTCGGGATTGATGAAGGTCTTGATACGGACGACGGCGGCCGCGATCGCCTCCAGCGAGGGGGCCTGCGCGAGGGCGTCACCCACGCTCGCGAGCACGAGCCCGATGGCAAGCGCCAGGGCGGGAGGGAGGGCGGCAAGGGCTCGCACGGGGGAACCGTCCAGCCTCGTCAGCGGCGGGCGCCGAGAAGTGTTCCGCATGGTTCAAAGCTCGAGGCCAGGGTTGGCATGGCCAGCATGCCCCGGGCGCAAGCGTCCGCGCTCATCACGATGCCGTGACCCTGGCGCCGGCATGCTCGTGCGCGTCTGCCAAGATCATGGCGGCCGCCTTTTCGGCGATCATCAAGGTCGGCGCGTTGGTGTTGCCCGAGGTGATGGTCGGCATCACGGAGGCGTCGGCGACCCGCAGGCCCTGAAGCCCGCGCACCTTAAGGCGATGGTCGACGACGGCAGCCTCGTCGTTGCCCATCTTCGCCGTGCCGACCGGGTGAAAGATGGTGGTTGAGATGTCGCCAGCCGCCTGCGCCAGCTCGGCATCGCTCGCAAATTCGGGGCCGGGCCGAAACTCCTGGGGGCGATATTTCCCGAGCGCCGGCATCGACACGATCCTGCGCGTCATGCGCACGGCGGCGGCCGCCACGCGTCGGTCGTCCTCGGTGGACAGGTAGTTGGGTCGAATCTCGGGATGCTGCGCTGGATCGGCCGAGGTGATGCGTACTGAGCCGCGACTGGTCGGCCGAAGGTTGGCGACGCTGGCGGTGAAGGCCGGGAACGGGTCGAGCGGCTCGCCGAACTTGGGCAGGGTCAAGGGCTGCACGTGATACTGCAGGTCGGGTGTGTCGCGGCTCGGATCGGATTTGACGAACGCGCCGAGCTGGGAGGGCGCCATCGTCATCGGCCCGCGGCGCGTCAGGGCGTACTGGGCGACGAAGCCGGCGCGCTGCAAGACGCTTTGGAAACGCTCGTTCATGGTGCGCGCGCCCTCGACCTTGTAAGCGCAGCGGATCTGCAGGTGATCCTGCAAATTTTCCCCGACCCCCTTGAGCTCATGGGTGACCGCAATGCCGAGCCCCTTGAGCATGGCGCCGGCGCCGATGCCGGAGAGTTGCAGGATCTGCGGCGAGCCGATGGCGCCGGCGCACAGGATCACCTCGCAACGCGCCGTGAGCGTGCGGCGCCGGCCGCCCTGGTTGAGCACCAGGCCTGTGACGCGTTTGCCGTCCAGCGTCAGCCGTTCGACCAGCGCCTCCGTTGCGATCATCAGGTTGCGGCGATGCTTGACGGGGCGCAGAAAGGCCTTGGAGGTGTTCCAGCGCACGCCGGTTTTTTGATTGACGTGGAAGTAGCCGCAGCCCTCGTTGTCGCCGCTATTGAAATCTTCGACCTTGGGGATGCCGGCCTCCGCCGCGGCGGCGCGGAAGGCGTCGAGGATCTCCCAGCGGATGCGCGCCAGCTCCACGCGCCACTCGCCGCCGCGCGCATGGAGGCGTTCGAAGGCGCCCGGTGCCAGCGCGGCGGGATCAAGCGCCCACTGGTCCTCGTGCTGTTTGAAGTAGGGCAGCACATCCTCCCAGGCCCAGCCGGGATTGCCCATCTGCCGCCACGTGTCGTAGTCGCGCGCCTGCCCGCGCATGTAGATCATGCCATTGATGGAGGAGCAGCCGCCGAGCACGCGGCCGCGCGGGTAGGCAAGGCTGCGACCGTTGAGTCCGGGTTCCGCGGCCGTGCGGTAGCCCCAGTCGGTGCGGGGATTGCCCATCAGATACAGGTAGCCGACGGGAATATGGATCCAGTGGTAGTTGTCCCTGCCGCCTGCCTCCAAGAGCGCCACGCGCGCACCGGTCACGGCGGAGAGGCGGTTGGCCATCAGGCAACCGGCCGTACCGGCACCGACCACGATGAAATCGAAATCGGTCGCCGCCATGGCCCTGCCTGTCTCCCCGGCACCCAGCCTTGCTTGCGTCCGAGAGGCGAAAGCTGGTCCCGACCAGGATGGACCCGTTCGCCGTTGTGGTCCAGGCGCCAACCCAGCGGGGATTTGGAGCCTGGGCCTATTGGCCCCGGGGTGGGACCCCCCGTTCTATTCGGGTGGCTCTTCGGTCTTGGTCCCGCCCAGCTCGCGCAGCTTGGCCAGGACGCGCGCCTGCTCCTCGGCTTCGGTTTCCTCACGCGGCGATTCCGGCCGCATGGGCGGCATGATCTCGACGTCGGGTTGCGGTCCGAGCCCCGGCGCCACGGTGGTCTCGGCCGTGGGCAGCAGCGTGCCGCCTTTTTCGGTCGGCTTTTGCTGGTCCTTCTTTTCGCGTTCGAGGCGTCGCGCCGCCTTCCTGACCTCGTTGTCGAGATCGACCTGGGAACAAAGACCCAGCGTCACGGGATCCTGCGGCGTCAGATTGGCGGAATTCCAGTGCGTGCGATCGCGGATGGCGGCAATCGTCGGCTTGGTCGTGCCGACCAGCCGCATGATCTGACTGTCCTTCAGTTCCGGGTGATTGCGCAGCAGCCAAATGACGGCATTTGGCCGGTCCTGGCGGCGCGAGACGGGGGTGTAGCGCGGGCCCTTCTTGGTCTTGACCTCGGGGATTTCCACTTTCGAGGCCGCCAGGCGCAAGACGTGGGTGTGATCCTCCTCGCCGCGGCGGATTTCCTCGCGGCTCAGCTGGCCGTTGGAAATCGGATCCATGCCCTTGATACCGTGCGCAACATCACCGTCGGCGATGCCTTTGACCTCCAGCGCGTGCAGGCCGCAGAATTCCGCGATCTGCTCAAACGATAGGGACGTATTTTCCACCAGCCAAACGGCCGTGGCCTTGGGCATCAAAGGTTTGCGATCGCTCATGGGAGGACCTTCGTTCCGACCGGCACAGGAGCCCCGTGCAGGCCAATAGGCGAAAAAATGCGCTGAGTAGGCGGCTTATAGCCCAGGCCGGGCGCGGCATGCAACGGGCTAGGGGGCGCCCTCTGCGGCAACGCAGCATCATTGCACCGCAGCAAGGTGCCGCAGGCGCCCCGGCTGCCGGGCCTGTGGCCTCAAATCCGCAGCGAGTCCATGATCTTTTCTTTGGCCTTTGAGTTATCCATATAAGGGCCAAGAGCTTGTTGCGGCGCAACTTGTAGATGTTTAATTTTGCGCCGCGGCAGAAATCAAGCGATTCAAGGACATGCCATGAACGTCCTCACCCGGCAGGCCTACCACTTCGAAGATCTCGAGCTCGGGATGGAAGCGAGTTTTGCCAAGGCCGTTTCGGCCGCGGACGTGTTAAGTTTTGCCGAGGTGACCGGCGATCGCAATCCCGTGCATCTGGATGCCGACTACGCTGCCAAAACCATTTTCAAGGAGCCGATCGCCCATGGGATGCTCACCGCGGGCTATATCTCGGCCGTCTTCGGGATCGAGATGCCCGGCCCCGGGGCGATCTATGTGTCGCAGACCTTGAATTTCCGGGCGCCGGTGCGGATCGGCGACCGGGTGATTGCCAAGGTGCGCGTCGTTGAGCTTTATCCCGCCAAGCGGCGTGCGCGCTTCGAGTGCACCTGTACCGTGGAGGGCAAGGTTGTGCTTGAGGGCGAGGCCGTGCTGATGGTGCCGACGCGGGTGGCCGAAAAGAAATCAGGCTAGGCTGCGCCCGCCGCTCGCCACCGTCGTTGAGGACGGCGATCCGGGGGTCGCCAGGGGTCGGAAGAAAACGGGCGATGCTAACGGCACGCGGGGGTGCTCGCCTCCGGGTGCGCCGACGGGCTTGGGCCTTGCGATTGGTATGCAGATCTTTGAGCGATACCACGACATTCCCGCCCCGGCGCGGGGCTCGGTGCTGACGATCGGCAACTTCGATGGCGTGCACCGCGGCCATCAGGCCCTGCTCAAGGAGGTGCGCGCGCGGGCAGGCGCACTCGAGCGCCCGGCAGGGGCGCTGCTGTTTGAGCCGCATCCGCGGCAATTCTTTCAACCCGACAAGCCGCACTTCAAGCTCACCGCGCTGCCGCGCAAGCTGCGGCTGCTGGAGCGCTTCGGACTGGACGTTGTCTTCGTTCTGCCTTTCGATGCCGCCTTCGCTGCCCTCAGCGCCGAGGACTTTGTCGAGTGCGTCCTGGTGGCCGGTCTCGGCGTCCGTCAGGTCGTGATCGGCTATGATTTTCGTTTCGGCCGTAAGCGCACCGGCGACCCTGAGGCCCTAAGGCGGGCCGGCAGTGCGCACGGTTTCGGCGTCACCATCGTTGCCCAGGTTGGCGATGCAGGCGAGGTGTTCTCCTCCTCGGCCATTCGCGCCGAGCTCGCCCAAGGTGACGTTGCCGGCGCCGCCGAGATGATGGGGCACTTCTGGCGCGTCTCCGGCAGGGTGGTGGGCGGGGCCGGCCGGGGCACGGGACTGGGATTTCCGACCGCCAACATCAAGCTGCCGCGCGATGTTGCGCTTGGCCACGGCATCTACGCGGTGCGCATCTACGTCGAGGGGGCTCGGCACAACGCCGCCGCCTACCTCGGCACCCGACCCACCTTCGATGCTGGCGATCCGGTGCTCGAGTTGTTCCTGTTCGACTTCGAAGGCAATCTTTATGGCCGCGAGGTCGAGGTGGAATTCATCGCTTTTGTGCGCCCCGATGCCAAGTTTGGCTCGGTCGACGCCCTCAAAGAGCAGATGCAGGAGGACTGTCGCCGGGCGCGGGCGAACCTCGAGGCGGCGCCCTCCGAGCCGATTGCCGCCACGCGCTGAGGCGCCCAGGTTGGGAACGCTCCCAGGCTGCGGCGGGCGCCTCGTCTCTGCCGCCATCGCCGCTGCGGCAGAGCGGTGCGGCGCCTTCGGCAGTTGCCCGCCGCCCGCTTCCTTATAGGATAGAGGTCGGTTCGTCCGCTGTGAGTATGGCTTTTATTGCGATCGGCAGACACCATTTCGCGGCCGCAGGCGCGCTCAAGGTGAGGGCGCCAGAGCATGGAAGATGAGGCATGACGGCAAACGGTTCGACGGACAACAAGTGGATCGGTAAGCGCACCATCCGGCCCGATGGTGTCGAGAAGGTCACCGGCCGGGCGGCCTTTGGCGCCGATTTCTCGCAGCCCGGCATGCTCTATGGCAGGGTCCTGCGCAGCCCCCACCCGCACGCCCGCATCAAGGCGATCAATTTCGAAAAGGCCTTGGCCCTGCCTGGGGTCAAGGCCGTGATGAGCGGCCGAGATCTAGTGGATTTTCCCTGGGACAAGCCGGTCATCCTCGGCATCCAGGATTTGCGCTTTATCAGCCGCAATGTGATGGCGCGCGACCGGGCATTTTACGCCGGCCATGCCGTGGCGGCAGTCGCGGCCACCTCGGTCAAGATTGCCGTTGAGGCCGTCAAACTGATCGAGGTCGACTACGAGGTCCTGCCCTGGGTGATCGACGTTGACGCGGCGACCGAGCCGGGCGCGCCCATTCTGCACGAGGACATGCGCGGTGTTGGTGACAAGCCGGGTGTGGCGACGACATCCAACATCGCCGGCAAGCTCGAGCACAAGCTGGGGGACATCACCGCCGGCTTCGCGGCGGCAGAGGTTATCATCGAACGCAGCTTCAAGACCAAGCCTGTGCATCAAGGCTATATCGAGCCGCACGCCTGCCTTGTCAGCGTCAGCAAGGATAGTCGCGCCGACATCTGGAGCAGCAGCCAGGGCCACTTCATGGTGCGCGACATGACGGGCCAACTGACCGGCACGAAGCTTAGCGACATTCGCGCCATCCCCGCCGAAATCGGCGGCGGCTTCGGCGGCAAGACCATCGTCTACCTGGAGCCCTTGGCGTTGGTGCTGGCGCGCAAATCGGGGCGTCCGGTCAAGATGGTGATGACGCGCGAGGAGGTGTTCCGTGCCACCGGCCCGACGTCGGGATCCTCAAGCACGGTCAAGATTGGTGCGACCAAGGACGGCAAGATCACCGCCGTGAAGGCGACCTATCGCCTGCAAGCGGGTGCCTTTCCCGGTTCACCCATTCGTGGCGCCGTCGGCTGCGCGCTTTCACCCTACGACATCGCCAACGTCGAGATCACCGGCTTTGATGTGGTGACGAACCGGCCGAAGGTCGCCGCCTACCGCGCCCCGGGGGCGCCGATCGGTGCCTTCTCCGTGGAGTGCGTCCTCGACGAACTGGCCACCACTTTGGGCATGGATCCGCTGCGGCTGCGCCAGAGGAACGCGGCCAAGCAGGGAACCAAGGCGGCCTACGGGCCAGTCTTTCCCCGGATCGGTTACGCCGAAACGCTCGAGGCCGCGCTCGGCCATCCGCACTACAAGGCCCCGCTTGGTCCGAACCAGGGCCGCGGCGTCGCCAGCGGCTTTTGGTTCAACGCCGGCGGCGAGTCGAGCGCCACCGTCAACGTCAATGAGGACGGCACCATCGTCGTGGTGACGGGGCATCCCGACATCGGCGGCTCGCGGGCTTCGACGGTCAATATCGTCGCTGAAATGCTTGGCATCGACTACCGTCGCGTGACGGCGCTGATCGGCGACACGAGCGTGATCGGTTTCAGCGCCCTGACCGGCGGCAGCCGGGTGACGTTTGCATCCGCCATGGTGGCGACGCGGGCGACGGAGCAGGTCATTGAGAGCCTGCGCGCGCGGGCGGCTAAGATTTGGAAGATCGATATCGAGGCCGTCGTTTGGGACAATGGGGCGGCGCGCCCCGCCGGCTCCAATGCCGGAGAATTCCCGCCACTGACGCTGGCCGAGCTCGCCGCCAAGGCCAGTGCCACCGGCGGCCCGATCAACGGCACCTCGTCCCTCAACACCGAGGGCGCGACGGGCGGATTCGCTACCCACATTTGTGACGTGGAAATCGACCCGGAGACCGGCAAGGTGCGCATCGTGCGCTACACCGCATTTCAGGATGTCGGCCGGGCTATCCATCCAAGCTACGTGGAGGGGCAAATCCAAGGCGGTGTCGCCCAAGGGGTTGGCTGGGCCATCAATGAGGAGTGCATCTTCGCGGCCAACGGCCTGCTCGATAACCCGAGTTTCCTCGACTACCGCATGCCGGTGGCCTCCGACCTGCCGATGATCGAACCGGTCCTGATCGAGGTGCCCAACGACAAGCACCCGCAAGGCGTGCGCGGCGTGGGCGAGGTGCCGATCGTGCCGCCGCTGGCGGCGGTCGCTAACGCCGTGCGCCATGCCACCGGGTTGCGGCTTACCGAACTGCCGATGTCGCCGCCCAAGGTGTTGGCGGCGCTGTCGGCGGCAAACTAGACGCCCGCACCGCGTTGGGGCGCCAATGATCGATCATGTCTCCATTCCGGTGCGGAACTTGGCCGCCGGCGCCACCTTTTATGACTTGGTGTTGGCGCCTTTGGGGTACGCCAAGTTGGTCGAGCGGCCCGCCACCATCGGGTTCGGCAAACGCTACCCGGAATTTTGGCTGAACCTGCGGACCGATCTTCTGCCTGCCGCCGCTGACCCCGGGACCCACATTTGCCTGCGCGCGCCGTCCGAGGAGGCGGTGCGCGCGTTCCACGCGCAGGCCTTGGCACACGGCGGCGCCAACGACGGCGAGCCCGGACCCCGCCAGGCCGCCATGACCACCTACTATGGCGCCTTCATTCGCGATCCGGACGGCAACAAGATCGAAGCCGTCTGCTTTCCCGGTGCCGCCAAGGCCTGAGTGCGCTGCCGGGAGGCAAGCGCGTTCACACATCCGCGCTAGGGCAAGGCGCCCGGGGGGAAATTTCGTTAGCCCTTGTCGCGCCGGGCGAGCGTGCGCAGGCGCAGCGCGTTGAGGCGAATGAAGCCTTCGGCGTCTTTCTGGTCGTAGGCACCCTTGTCGTCCTCGAAGGTGACGAGGCTCGATGAATAGAGCGACTTGCTGCTGGCGCGACCGCTGACGATCACGTTGCCCTTGTAAAGGGAAAGGTGAACCTCGCCCTCGACGTGCGCTTGGCTCTTATCGATGGCGGCCTGCAGCATCTCGCGTTCGGGCGAGAACCAGAAGCCATTGTAGATGAGTTCGGCATATCGCGGCATCAGCTCGTCCTTGAGGTGGGCCGCGCCGCGATCGAGCGTGATCGATTCGATGGCGCGATGGGCCGCCAGCAAAATCGTGCCACCCGGCGTCTCATACACGCCGCGCGATTTCATGCCGACGAACCTGTTCTCGACCAGATCGACCCTGCCGATGCCATTGTCGCGGCCAAGTTCGTTTAGCCTGGCGAGCAGGTCGGCCGGGGAGGAGGCCTTGCCGTCGAGGCTCACCGCATCGCCGCGCAAAAAGCCGATGCTGACGGTGGCCGCCTGATCTGGCGCCTCCATCGGCGAGACGGTGCGTTGGAAGACGTAAGGCGGCGGGCCTTGCTCGGGATCCTCGAGGACCTTGCCCTCCGAGGAGGAGTGCAGCAGGTTGGCATCGACCGAAAAGGGCGCCTCGCCTCGCTTGTCCTTGGCGATCGGGATTTGGTGCTGTTCGGCAAAGGCGATCAGGGCCTCGCGGCTCTTGAAGTCCCACTCGCGCCAGGGGGCGATAATTTTGATGCCGGGCTCAAGCGCGTAGTAGCTGAGTTCGAAGCGGACCTGGTCGTTGCCCTTACCCGTGGCGCCGTGGCAGACCGCGTCGGCGCCGGTGCGGCGAGCGATCTCGATCTGTTTCTTGGCGATCAGGGGGCGTGCGATTGAGGTGCCGAGCAGGTAGACCCCCTCATAAAGGGCATTGGCGCGGAACATGGGGAACACGTAGTCGCGGACGAACTCTTCGCGCAAATCCTCGACAAAGATGTTCTCAGGTTTGATCCCCAGCATCAGCGCCTTGCGGCGCGCCGGCTCCAATTCCTCGCCCTGGCCGAGGTCGGCGGTAAAGGTGACGACCTCGGCGCGGTAGGTTTCCTGCAGCCATTTCAAGATGATGGAGGTGTCGAGGCCGCCAGAATAAGCGAGCACGACCTTCTTTACTTTGGCCTTGTCACCCCTGGCGAGCATTCCGAGGTCTCACTTTTCGCCCTTGCGCCGACGCGCGCGCACTATAGGCAACTTACCTGCTCGGGCAAGCCGAGCCTCCCCGAGCGCTGCCTTGGACCAGCAACCGGCGGCGTGCTGGGCGGCGCTGGGGCGCGGCCTTGAGCCCTCGCAGACAACGGCTCTCGAAGGAGCGCTCGGAAGGCTGAGTGGGGCAATTACGCCCGAGATCCTCGCCCACGCGCCGAGTGCGGGTGCGGCAGTGCTCGCATCTTGACCAAGGTGCTTCGGCGCTTGCTGAGGCCACCTCCGTCCTTGGGCGTAGGCACAATCGATTGCGCCTTGATCGGCCGTGGCTTTTAGCTGCGGCAATCGCGTCCGAGCCGCGGTGGTCGCGGCGCGATCGCTGCAGCGCGGCGCGATCGCTGCGGCGCGCGCGCAACAAACGTTCATG